>Ga0307517_10005219_pt1 | contig 19665 bp, 10 predicted proteins | sample 23_EM_MG_FD_194515 | JGI IMG/M metagenome (GOLD analysis project Ga0307517, IMG submission 194515) | Populus trichocarpa ectomycorrhiza microbial communities from riparian zone in the Pacific Northwest, United States - 23_EM | ecosystem: Host-associated > Plants > Roots > Unclassified | place... | reverse complement strand
TGCAAACTGTAGTCCTAAAAAATTTAATTTTTTTGTAAAAAATTAATTTTTATTTATATGTTTTAAATCGTTTTGGTATTAATCTCAAAAATAATTTTTAAAAAATAAAAACAATATCATCTTGATGCATTTCGGCACAAAAAATATTTTGAAAAGCAACTATAATCACACTTCCAAATAAAAAAAGCATCGATAATCCATGTTAGAGATGGGAAACAAATTAAAAAAAATAATAAAAAGATTGTGACAATTCAGTGAATTTTTTTCATAATAAAAACCTAGGGAACAAAATTAATATCGTAAAACCAAGTTTTCTAAAAGGTATCCCAATACCAACAAGGGCATCGAAGGAAAAAAGAAGAGTTTAATCACAATTTAGAGATTTTTTTTCTTAAATTCATGGAACTACCAACATCCATACAAGAGCAAGAAGGGCATTAATTGAGACACGTCTAAATCTAAGAAACAGTCCTTGTTCAGAAACAGCATCAACTAAGGCCATCTACAACTATATTTCTAGGCTGAAAGACACAGTAGAAGACTGAAAAAGCAACAAAAAGAAAAAAGAAACAAAATGATGTAGTGAACCGGAGGCAAATAAACGACAAATAATGAAAGGGGCACAAAAAAAAAGGGACATAATAGCTTAAAATTGAGAAAACATGCACATAAAAAAGGGAAAAACGAAGCTAATGATGCATATGAACAGAGAAAGCAACACACAACTGAGTATAAAAAACACAAATGGAATAAAATAACGAAGAAATCCTTGGCATGACAGTAAAACAATACACAACCGAGATTTTTAAGAGGAAGAGAGGCACAAAACATGTACAAATCAAGCACAACAACACAGATTAAGACAACAACAATCAATCAAAGGATATTAGTAAGAAAACGACATAATCAAGATCATCGTCATAGACATAGAGCCAGGGACAGGGAAAAGCAGTGAAAAAAATTCTTTTATAAAAGGGAGCTCGTCAACCAATTAACATCGAAACCAAACCTAATTGAAATCAATAACAACAAAATAATAAGGCACAGATGGCAGAGTCGGCGAGCAAAAGAAAGAAATAAAAAAGGAAGGCATAGCATGAAAAAATAAAACAATTAAGAACCCAATAAAAAGGTGAAATAATATATTTTTATTTTTTAAAATTTATTTTTAATTTTAATACATCAAAACCATTCCTAAACATAAAAAAATATTAAAAAAAGAAGAAGAATTTTGACCAATATTTATTTATACCACACTCCCAAGCAAGAACAAAATCTAACGTTCATATATGTTATATCAAGTCCTACTATGAAACACAAAATAGAAAGGTCCTCCTTGTGAAGTTTACTTCCGAAATTGATTTCAACCCTCGATCCAACGGCCAAATGCCAATCATAAAATGATTAGTCGAGCGAGCTTCTCAAGTCTTGAAAACTCCGTGGCAACACACTGCATTTCTCTCTTGTAATTTGGTGCTTGGGTTTCGGAAGAGACAGGTGCATCTGCCTGTGGATGTTCCATATAATCAAAGGGCTGTACATCTCGATTATTAAGAATTTAATTATTAATTGATCAAAAAGAAATGAGACTAGGTGAGCTAACATGATGAACCCTAATCAAACACCCTTCCGACGGATACCAATACAAAATTTGGTTCCGCGTATCTTGAGAAGTTGGTAGTTATTACGGGCACCATTTTTAAAAGAAATAAAGCAATCACTGCTAAGTGTATATTTAAAGCCATGCTCTCGAACCCACTCACCGGCACGTGAATGGTGGGTCAAGTTTAGGCTTAGCCCATTTATCAGGTGGCTAATTAAGATTTAAGAAGATCAAGTTTTATGTTAAATTGTAATTAATAGGTGAATTATTTAATCAAGTTGCACCATCAATCCAGAATGTAGAAGACGCTGTTCTCGAGACGAAAGAACCCACGTAGAAAACCCCCACATTCCACGTGATCGAGGTGGACAACCATATGAAAGAAGATCCCATCATTTAGCCGACTCTAATTTCCACATGCCTTTTTTATTACTTGATCAAGACCATGCTACTAAAAAATTACTTCTTCTTTATAATAATCTGAAAAGTGTTATAAATTTAAGATATATTTAAGACCAAGCAATATACCCATTAAATAGAATAAATAAGAAGAATCGAGATTACAAAAACAAAACCAAAGCTTTTTTTTTCATATTATCTTGTAAATGTAGTTGTAAACTAACATCATCTCAACTATACTTCTATTTATAATTTAATATATATTAATACGTGTAAGCCTAGATGTCATAAGAAGATATAGAGTTCAAATAAACTTGGAGATGATGAATGAATATGAAGATGAAGAGGTGAAAGAAGACAAATAGATATCCAAATATAATGTATGGTTTCATGACACTCTGCTTGGATTTTTTTAAACAACCTTACGCATTAGAAATCGCCTCATTAAAAACTTTATCAAGAGAAAACCCGATGAAAACAAAAACATGATCAAGGAAAAAAAAGTTTAGTGCATATTAACTCCTCCTCATGATTGTATCACCTTAAATCGTTAAGTTGTCGCATTTCAATGTCGCGTTGCAATCTTTAAAACATTGTAGTTGGTAACGTTTTACTGAACAAGTTTACTAGATTATCTTTCGAGCAAATATGCTTAACCTCAATATCACCATACTTATCAAGGTCATGTGTGAAAAATAATTTTGGTGAAATGTGTTTTATTCTATCTCATTTGATGTATCCTCCTTTTAATTGAGTTATTCATGCAATATTGTCTTCATACAATATGGCTGGAGTTCCTCTGCTAAAGTATAAACCATATGTTCCGCGAATATGTTAAGTCATTGATCTCAGTCGCCCACACTCTCAACTTACTTCATGGATTGCAGGTATTTCAGCATGATTAAATGAAGTGACAACTATTGTTTACCTTGTAAATCTTCATGATATAGTAGTATTACAACACCTAAAGAGATAAAATGTTTGAGACCAATTTTTATGTGGATCAAATAAATATTCAGCATCATCATACCCAACCAATCCATGATTAACATCTTTTAAATAAAATATTAGGTAATGAAAAATATGTTTAACTTCATTCCTATGTCTCCGGGTAGGAGAAGAACTATATCTTGCTAGTAAATTTACACAAAATGCTACACTAGGTCGTATATTATTAGCAAGATACATTAATGCATCAATTGCACTCATGTATGATACTTAGAGACCAAGTAATTCTTCATTATCCTCATCTGTGCAAATTGATTAGTGACTGAGAATTCCATTTACTAAATGCTCGATCTCTAAGCCAAGAAAAATATTTGTTTTTCCTAAATATTTTTCATCTCAGTTTCTTTCTTTAAATAATTTATTGTCTTTGATATCTCTCCAAGAGTTCCAATAATATTTAAATATCAATATACACAACAATAATAGTAAAGTCAAATTTTGACTTCTTTATAAAAACACGTGTGCATATAGGATCATTATTATACCCTTGTTTTAATAAATATTCACTAAGATAATTATACCACATGCATCTTGATTGCTTTAATGCATACAAGGATCTTTACAACTTGATTGAGTTAATTTTTTAATGATTTGAATTATATGCTTCACACATTTTAAATCCTTTAGGGATTTGCATATAAACATCATTATCAATTGACCTATATTAATAGGTCTAACTACATCCATCATTCACATCTAGTCTTTCATGAGTTGCCACGCTAATGCGATACATAAATGCAATTGCATATACTACAGAAGAATATGTTTTAATAGGTTCTAATTACATTTATCAAACACGTATTTAATCTTTCATGTGTTGTCAGGTTAATAAGATACCAAAATGTAATTACATCTACTACAGGAAAGTATGTTTTATCGTAATCAATACCAGATCTTTGTGAAAAACCTTGTGCCACTAGCCTTATATGTTATGATTTTTTTTCTCATTTTGTTTTCATATAAATACTCATTTGTATCCAGTTGGCTTTACACCTTCAGGTGTTTTGCAAGTGAATTTGATTTTGCCTGGATTGTTTCTTTCCATTTTTATCAATCATTTCCACGTCGACATTCTTTGAAAGATTTAGGCTCAAGTTCCTTGTTTTCGCTAATGGTATCAAGTGATATATTATATGAAAAATGATGTCGACAACTATTTCATTTCGATTTCATCTTTATTTTATAGAGACATAATTTATCGAGATCTCCTCATTTTCATTGTGTTCAGGTACCTAAACCTCTTTTGGGTTTTGTGATTAGTTATGTTTATATTATTATGAATGTTTGCCTCTTCGATAATGCCAACTTGATTATATGGTTTTTTTTTTCGAGGATTTTTGTCTTTTGAATTGGTTAGTCTACCACGCTTCTAGCGTGCCGTAGATTCATTTGCTATAATTTTAGTGGATTGTTCTATTAGGACTTCAATTTGGGCTGAAGCATTTGCAGTTAGTATATGAGATTCAATTACTTCTTTTAAGTCAGTGGATGCATATAGTAGATGATTTGCTATGTGTTGCAAGCGAAATATCTTTTGAACTTATTGTTCATATTATTTTGTATGAGGATCAAAATTCAATAATGATTATGCATTCCATGCAATATTTTTTATCCATTGTTTAATTTATCCTTTTAATATTGAAAATATAGTCTTATCAAAATGATAATTGACAAATCATGATGTAAATACATTAAATCAATATGAAAAGGCAATCCTATTTTTAAGGAAGAACATTGAACCTTCAAAAATTATAAATCTTTCAAAATAGGAAAGTTTTAAACACATGATGTGCAATCATTAGATTTTTCACTTCCATGGATATAGCAAAAAATCGATATTGTTTGGAATCTCAAGTATTTGATTGTGTTTGATATGAGGTGAAAATTTGGAGAGAAACTATTAAGAAAATAAGATTTAAAGAATGTGATAAAAATATTTTAAAAAAAGGTTTTAAGGATGTTTGGTAAGAGATGAAGAAATTATTGATAATGATAGAATCTAGCTAATATAAATAAGATTAATCTAAATTAAATAATATTATAAAAGTTTAAAATCATATATATATTTGTGGTTTAAAGTAGAAATGAAAGAATAAATGAGAGTGGAATAAAATTGAATTAAAACAAAAAAGATGAGAAAAGGCACAAAAACTAAGAGTTTTCACCTTGAAAATTACTTTATCCTTCCCTCCCCAAGTAACACTTAACCATATTTTTGGGGTTAAATGTTAGCTTTTCTTAAATTCTTGTCTTCTTTAAAAATCATCCCAGTGAAAAATTACAAGGATAATTTCTCATCTCTTTACTCTCGTACCACACATCACCTTTCACTAAAGAAATCCTAAACTTTTATATCGATTGGATATCCATAGATCTTTTTAACAGCAAAAATCTTCGACGATTTTTTAGATTTTTTTCGAGAGTAGATTCCTCGTTTTCAATCAAACAGACCCACGGTTTCATTCCCCATGCCTCTTTATATTTTCCTTTTTTTCCCATCAAAAGCCCATTTTCCAAGGGAAAAAAAGAGTACCCCCACTTGTTCAAAATTGAGACTTTATTTAACGTAATTGCGAAAGAATTTTGGTGTGCGTGTTTAAGCTTCGGATTTACAGATGCAAAATGGGCGATGCAGGGTCTCATCGGAATCAAATTCTTTCAATGTAGAGGCTAAACCTTCAAATAGCTAACGGCAGTCGTTCCAATTAGAGATTGAGAGTGCTATTATGGCTTTGTAAGAGGGACTGCCAGCCCCAATTGCTTAAATCTTAATCCAACTAGAAAAAAAGCTAGCTAATTGCGAAGAACTGCATGCGGGCACCATGTGTCACATACCACGGCTACATATGGGAATGTGAATGCAAGCATGATGGAACCCTGATTTACAAGGCAGCTGACCTTTTTATTATCTTTCCGTTGCATAAAGTGTTGTATTTTTTTATTTAGGGTTTCCTGGTCATGAGATCTCAAATCACTTGAAGCCATTAGATAATTAACATTACTCGGATTCGATCATGTCATTAGGATTTGAATAAGGTGACATCCCCCTAATCCCTCACTGACCATTCTGAAACTAGTAGACTTCGGTGCGCTGGCGGCGGCGTGGGCTAGCTAGCCATGAGTGCTTTCGGCATCTATAATTATGTTGTAAATTGATAATACATTTTGGGCTCCTTAATCTTAACTAACCTACAAAACTTTCGACGATTATATTAAGCATACAATAACTAGCATGACACCCAAGAAAACAGTCTCATTGGAGGCTTTTGTGAGAGAACCGAGAGTTATTTAACATTAAAGAAAAATGAAAAACGAACAAGAAAAGGGAATGAAAGAAAAAGGGGAGAAATGTAGTTGAAGTCACATGGATGATAAGTTTAATAAGGAAATATATGGCGTTGGTCACTCGAAGAGAAAACCCTTGAATTCATTTAAGACCTGAGGAGAAGACATAGATGAGATTGACAATGAAAGCTTTCCTCCCTGCTGGTTGTTGAGATTTTTCAACAAATGGGGCACATGTCATGAACTATATACAACCGTTTGAAACCCTAACAACCATATCACATTCCAATTATAAATCATGAGCATACCCATCGTGGCTATTATCTTTATCCGATTCCCAATCTATTTTTCTGCTATCTTCCAAACAAGATATGTTTATTATAAAGAGCCCTCCACATGACAACACCAATTAGCAGTCTTTTTATTTTATTTTCTGTCTCCGATATCCGGTATTCCTGTTTCGGTTGAAAATGGAAGACTTAAGCAATAACCTCTCTATTTTTCTTTTTATTACTCCATATCCAAAGAACTGTTAAGAAGCAAATTTGATTTTCCATGATACTACTTGTAGCTAGCAACGAAATGGCGTTAAACTTATAATAAGAGCCTCGGGGACATCGATCATCATGAGTCGACTCGAATCATAACATACACGATCTCCTCATTCAATATGGTAATGATATGTTACTTTAATAATAACACAGAAGAGCCGGTAATAACTACAAATTAATGAAGTTAATGAAGGATGGATTGCATAAGAGATGACAAAACTCAATTTTATGACCGAATGCAAGGCCCCATTCCCTTCGAGATGCGCGTTTTTATCCAGCTAATATGGAAGTGGATGTAAGCATGGCTTGTTTCTAGCATTATTAAAGGGTTCTGAAAATGATAAAAAAAAACACAAGGAGCCGTGTCGTGGAAAGGGACACTGAATTTTGATAAAGCATCAATCATTGACATGAATGTGGCCAATTTCATGGTACAAGGTCAAATTGGCATTGATCATCAAAGACAACATGTATCTGTCCAAGCTTGGCACCTAACCTAGCTAAGTGTTGAAGTGGTCATGATGTCAAACGAAGATGCCATTAATTTGGCAAATTGGACGCACAAATCTTTCTATCATCAAGAAGGTTGAGCTTGGCCGTCTTTCATGCAAGAGATTCTTGACCTTAAAAAAAAATTGAGTCGTCCAAAGAATATTTCAGTTTGGTGTTTTTTTTTCAAAGTATTTTCACATCATCTTATATGTCATTTAAGATTACATTCCTTTCTCCATAAATCTTAAAAATGCATGTATATAAGCTTAGTACATCATAGAAATAGTTTTCTTAAATCGTAGTCCTATGATCTTATAAAAAAAAAAGGCAGAAAAAAAATTGAAGGATAAAATTAAGATAAATCAATTTTAAAAAGGGATAAAAAAAATCAACCCGCATTCACCTTTAAAACCAATATTTCTGGTCATGAACTCAGGGCTAATTTTATAGAAGGCAAACCATAAGAAATAATAATAAAAAAGATAAAATATAAAAAAAAAACATCGGCTTAAAAAAGAGAAACAAATCAAGCAAATCCGGACAAACCTCATGAACATGGTCTAATCTCTAAAACTCGCAACCCATAAAATCTTGGATTCGGGTTCAACCAGGAATTTTAATTCCCAACTAATTTATTTTGAAGGATGAAATTGTAAACAAGATATTAATCAAAAAAATTGAAAAAGCAAAAAAGATAGTAACAAAAAGAGCCGGGATAAAATTTGATAGAAAAAAAATCCGAGGATGAAATTGTAAAAAAAACAAATTTAAAACTGATCCCAAACAAAATAAATAGCAATCAAAAAAATGGTGATCAAATTTAAAAGATTAAAAAATCATATGAGATGCATTTGTAATTGATACATTATTTATAGATTAAAAAATAACAACAGGTTAAATTAAAAAATAATTCTAATTTTATAGATTATTCAAAATTAAAAAATAGTAATAAAAAAAACATGGACCGAATATGAAGGAGAAATAAATTGCAGAGGCCGGTCTAAATTCTTGAAGGGGTTGGCACTAAATTCGAGATGAAAAAAAAACAGCATCGACACCAAACAACTAGGTGCTTTAGGAGCTTGCGTCACCCAATTTCGTCGGGGGCACCAAGACCTTCCAAATATCGTCTCAGAAGACGGCGTTTGATAATCGGATGGCACCGTACGCACCTCCCGAATGGCACGAGAGTTGTCCACATGTTGGTGTGCAGGTTGTTTTTTAAATAATATTTAATATATATCAATTACAATAATATTGTTAAGTAATCTTCAGATTTACAAGCAAAACCAATGTGAAATGATTAAAAAAAAACATTTGTTAGAGAGTTATGTTGGTTGTCTTTAAGTGCATCCAAGTAATCATTGTATTTTGAAAAAAAAAATGATCAAAATACCCTTAAGTAATAGGCATTATATTATTTTATGACATGGTTATATTAGTAATTTTATTGTACAATAAAAGATGAAATGACTAATATAATCATATATAATTTATAAAAAATAATTGTATCATAAAAATTATCTTGTCTATAGTTTCTAATTCAAAGCTTTTATGGCTTAGGTACTGTAGTTTTATCATTACATATTACAATGATTAATATTGAGAGTTTGGTGTACAATAATGATTTTCTTAGGAAAGTTAGTTTTTTTTTAATATAAAAAAAAGAAATTTATTTGACCATCAATCAACCCCTTTTTTTTTTGTTTTCCCTAAATTTTGTCAACAATTGACATGCCATGTTCATTGGGAAATGTTCTTGAAATCATGGTAAGGTAGATTTTGGTTGTATGTTTTTGTGTTTTTAAATGGAAAAGATTTTTTAAACTCACAAGCATTTAAACCCTATAAAGACACATAAATTTGAGAATTTCTGGTTTTTAGATTCAAATTTCTGAATAATTTCTCAAGAACCAAACATTGAGAAGCCCCTCCCGGTGTTAAAATTGAGAATTTTCAATATGGAAGTTTCAGATTCAAGATTTTTGGGTATAGTCACAAGAGAGAGCTCAAGCTATGTAGGAGGATAGGATAGAGGCATCATCCTATGGGAGGGAGGGAGGGCATTAACACCCTGAGGCCTTTTCCCCGTTTTATTACAACTGTCAAGATGGTAGCTGGGATCCTAATCATTTGGATCTGAGATGGCCCAGCCAGATTCTAGTAATTACGACCCTACCAGCATGTCCTGCTATGATTGGAGCTGGGATCTAGGATGGTGATTCATTCCCTTGAGCTCTGATGCGTTCACTCTATGGCCCTATATCATACTGGCTAAGAAAATTCGTGAGCCTTTAACTCTGGCTGATGGGTTTTTTTTTTTTTGTGAGGTTTAATTTAATTTATTAAAATGTGATATTGGAAGGTTTGTGAAAGAACACGTTCATTTCTCATTAAATAGGAATGGAGCAAGTTGCAGTAGTGATTGTGTGGTAGTTTCGATATTAATGTAATTATCCAAAGCCCCCACCACAGCTGAACACGAGTAAAATCACCCACCACAAATCCCTTTGACAAGACATAGCTATGTTACTTGTTTGGAAGCAAAGTTTAAACAGTATTTTTAAAAAATTTAAATTTTATTTTATTTAAAATTATATATATATGTTTACATCGTTTTATTATATTAATATAAAAAATATATTATTTTAATATATTTTAAAACAAAAAATATTTTAAAAAATAATTATTATCATCTAAAAAACAACCGTTATCAATTTAATTCATATCCATCCATATTTTGTCGGGGTCATTGAATTTAAACAATGGATCAGAACTAATTAAATGGTACCACACTAGGACATCCTAGAATGGAGAGGCTACTTAGGCCTACATTTTGCCCCTTTTCAGACCAGGGAAATCAATAAAACTCCCTCCTCCCTATAATGTGTTGTCATAATCTTCTCGGAGTTAAGGAAAAAAACCGGGGCCAAAGTCCATAGCCTATCATCATCAATTGGGTTCGGTTTCATGGGGTCATTGAGAAGCAATTCTCTCCTTCGCTAACTAGGTGGCTATAGGCAATTATGAATAGCACATAAAGCATGCAAATAGGTATAATACTATAAACTATCGTACCTCCATTGATACTTTGACAGTGATTTGATTCACTAATAGCTTCACTTTGTTGTTATCCAATGTTCTCTCTCTCTCTCTCTTTATTGACATATCTCCTAAGGGTACTTTTTTTGGGTTGCGTCTCCATTCTACAAATGGCTCAACAAAATCAGAAATTGGTGGTCAATTATTTTTGCTACATGGAGCACAGCGTTCTATTTTTTTTTTCTTTTTTTTTTTTCTTCTGGGGGTGGAACTCTCTACCTTGTTGAAGATGCCCTAGATACAAAGAACAAGCCATGTGGATATGTTCGGTTGACTAAAGCTTAATTTTAATGCTAAACCTGCTCTCGTGTATCTCAGCTAAACGACTCGTTGATCCTTCAAGCCAAGGGGAGACGGGATGATTTGCATGTGTTGTGTCCTTGTATACCTTTGCATTAAGAATTTATGCATCGAATCCATAGCTAAGATCGAGGGCTTGAAGCTCAGCCAAGTTCAATGTCATTTAAACAGAAGCAGAACATGCCCTTAACAGCAACTGCTTGCATGATTGATTGCGTATCGATTATCTTAGTCATTTGTTGAAAATGATCATTCATTAGGGTCAAGGCACCCATTATGGAAGTGGATGGTGGGAATTAAAAAATCATGATTAGACCAAGAATTTCTCTAACCAATCTCTTTATCAGAACTTTAATTGCAACCAACATTGCTAACCACTCCACTCCCTAGCTACACGCTGAATACTTTATGCCATGTAGAATAATATATTATACATCTGCCTAACTACTAATACATGCCACTCAGTGAAGAGAAGTTGTCTTCGTTTCTTGATAAATTTGTCATCCTTCTGCTTCTAAATTTGCAAACATAATTGCAGAAGGATGGTGTGTTTTAACTCTTTCAGATAATGTCTTCGTTTCTTGATAAATTTGTCATCCTTCTGCTTCTAAATTTGCAAACATAATTGCAGAAGGATGGTGTGTTTTAACTCTTTCAGATAAGTAATTCAAGGAATGGGCTCTGCATTTGGAGCCAGGCGATGGGTTTTGAACATGGAACTGTTCTTCAAAGTAAATGTTTCTAAGAGAAAATTTTGATCTGATGAATGCATATCCGTGTTTGAGATATTTGCAGGTCATGGGTTTCGATCAGAAAATGCCCATACTGATCAGATGTCATGAAGTCTAAAAAATCCAGGTAGTTTAGAAATAGAATTTTCAAGTTGGATAGTTGGATAATTAGTTAATTAATTAATCCTAACAATCTCATCAATTCTTCTTACCTTCATCATTGATAACTTATATTTAGTATTTAGTAGATCAAGGTAAGTAGTTTATGGTTAGCATTTACAAAAGATTCTCTCTGGTAAATATAGAAAATACTCAATACACCTTTATTGGAGCATGTTTGTATTCTAAAAAAATTATATCCAATAATTTTTTTGGTAAAGATAATTCATCAATATAAAAAAAGGATACACACCAGTTAAACATACAATATTTCCTTCCAAGTAAGAGTTTGGTGATATGCCATAAGATGCATGCACAATGTTAAATGAAGAGAAGTTAAGAGATCACTAGACACTGCTCAAATCACCAGCATGTTGCCCTAAGATTCATCTGTCGATTTTAAGAAAAATCAAAACGTTTCTGATATTATCATCAATGTCACCAAGTGGTTCACACGTGACATACCCAGTTGAAAAGAGAGCACTTGTCACCATATTATGACCCTAAGATCAAATTATAGATGATTAGAGATTTGATCCAACTAGTTTAATCAGTATCGAGTCTAATGGTGACTTATGACTTGTACTAACTGCAGAGTGATTGAGAAGGCTACTACTTTATCAGAAGACAAAAGCGAAGTCTGTGCGAGGTGAATAAATGTCAAAAGACTCGTATTATAATAGAATATTATCCACATTATCTTCTAAATGCAAACAATAAGGGTAGGGTCCTACCTTAAAGGATGTTGAAATTAACATTGTTTATGATAGACTAGCATTCAGTGAACCAGATACACTTTCAGGTTTCATGTTATGATCTTGGATGACCAGGTACTTCTTGAGATTGAAAAGGAAAGGTGGTGCTGTTGCTCTTCTGGTGCTAATAATGCATCCCACTCTAGATAAAAATAAAATGTTGACAATGTTACTCAAGCAATGAAAAGAAGTGGAGCACAAAGATTCCCAGCTATAATTAGTCGTGTTACTTGATTATAGTAGATTTTTAACCTGATTAGTTCCCCTGTAGAGAGGATAAAGTAACAGATTCTTCGAAGAGTTGAGTTGCTTTCTAAGCTTTTAATGTTTTCGTCTCTGCACTTTAGGAAAATGGATTTTATGTCTCATCTCAACTTTCTTCCAAGGAAGAGGGCATCACTGGGAACAAAAGTTGCAGCAGAGGTCTGACTGCCATTTAAATTTCCAGGCATTGCAGTCAGACTGTAGAAAGCTTCATGCACGAGCAGACCTAGCACTTGCCTAAAGGAGAATTGAACTATGAGCGATTTCAGTTTTGCATGTCAAGTAGAAATAGGCAGACTAGCACCTACTACCAGAGTTTGAAGCCCGAATCGGAATTCATGTTTCTGCGACTGGTCAAGGCTTTCCACAAGACAAGGTTGTCGGGTTAATTACCCAGTTTGTTCAAAGCTGTTAAGGAAGATTTTTTAGAGTCGAAGATGGTGAGATATATATGTAAAACATCTCCCTGATAATTTGGCACTGATGTTGGAATATCTTAGACTCCCTTACGATCATCCTTTACAATTTCTATGGAGTGAATTATTGTCTCAATTAGCAACTGACACGCGTTACTTGCCCAATTCCCCATCAAACAGCCTAAATGTAATTCTGTTCAAGCAGCCATTTCACTTGATTTGAGAGGAGAGCGTGCCTCTGGGAAAAGGCTACTTTTTCCATGAATTTAGACGGACAAGGCTACTAATTCTGTTCAACTATTATTGGATCTTGTCGAATTCTGTTTCATCCCATCACTTCCAATCCTCGGTACAACTTCTCTCCATGAACATGAATACTGTGAAATTATTTTGGGAATCTTTTTGTACTGCCGTTGTAGCTGAATTCACTACACAGATATTAGATTTGGCTTTATCTGGATCTTCATTTTCAGCGTCACCTTCATAGGCTTGTTCATCTATCATGAGGGTAGACAAGGAAACCATGCAAGCAACTAGTTTTCTCAGTAGGTTAAGGTCAGTAACTTCCATGCACCAACACTCTTCCTATTCTACGAGCTAGTTTTGTACATGCCCAGTAAAATGTGGCACCAGCCCCTTTACTCAGGTCAATGACTTGCATCTCGTGCTCCCTACCATCCAATGCCTCTTCGCTATTCTTGCTGTCACACATGCATTATTCTGATCAAAAACATCAATAATGCAGCCCTGTCAACTGACAATCACATGCCTACAACGAGTAGTCTCCGACAAACGTATCTACAGGACAGACAATATCTCATTTGTTTATCCACACTACTAATGAAACCCACCACTTAAATTATATTTGACATCATCACAAGGGTGTGATTTCCTCCCCCATCATCTCCAACAATTAGAGAACCTTGTGAAAAGATAATCATTCCTCTAGCACACTAAATTCTTGCTTTCCAGTGCGTTGATAAGAATGACAGAGAATATCACTCAGGCAGCTATTAACGAATATAAAAGCAAACTCAGTGGACAGATTACTTGGATAAGGTCTTTTACCATACTCCATTCAACACAAACAGACAGTAGAGATTGACAAATCCAGTTCAAATAAAATTTAAAAAAAAAGATCAACAAACAATGCACTTTACAAACTAAAGTCCTGTACGAAACAGGAAACGATCCAGATTCTTGACGCATAGAATTGCAGTTGCACTCCCAAATGCAGGTCTTTGGAGATTTATAATTTTAACAGACTAAACAGATATTATAATTTTCTTGAAACAGAAACATAAACGTACTAAGATAAAAACCGCAGGTACTCATGATCTTTCTACCCTTTCCAGCACCTTATCATCCCTTGCACCCCCACCTGAAACCTGACTCGTGCTCCCCTTACTAATTTCCCAAATTCAACACTCAAAGGCTGCTGGATGGATAGCAACAATCATGCGAACAGCTGGCTAATTCCTGTTTTTGCATTTCTCCATGGCCCTTGGGGCTGCAATAAAAATAAACACTTGTATGCAATTAGCTTGAGAAAAGAAATTTTATACGACATAATTGGTAGGGATTAACACTCAAGTCCTTAACAAGAATCACAGCAAATTACAAGCAAGCATAAAATTAGGCTCAGCCGGCACAAAAGCTAGGATCCACTTAAAAAACTTTGGTTCACAAAAACATTTTAGGGCATCTAAAAAATGAATCGGGTGGGTTTGTATAGCACAATTTCAGAATATTTAAAAAGTAAAATTCGTACATGTAAAGCACAAAATCTGTTTCTGACATTTTACATATAAACCAGCATAGTATAAAGCAAAAAATGATCTTCAAAGGTTGATAAAAGGTGCATAAGCAATCACAATTTTAAAAGTTATTAATAATATTGATTTCAGAAATATGGATAACATTGTGAGCTGAGACCAACAGCTAGTATTTGTGCTACCAATGTAATAAAATTCCTTGTGGTCAACAGTTCCCCTTTTTAACGGGGCTCCAAGTCTTAATTTTCTAGCATTAATTTCAACATACTTTCAGCATAACATTTAATGCAGAAATTACAAGGTCAAAATCGATGTTAATAATGAGTCATGTCTGACCCCTTGCACTCACCCCACCAAAACAACAAGTACATACAGATACATGTTCATCCAAAATAACAAAGGAAGATCAGACAACCTAAACCTTTTCATCTCATGTCCTAGATATACCAAGATTCTAGATACAAAACACAAAGACCAGACTGTATTGTTGAATTACATCCACAACAAAACATAAGGATCTATAGAATCATAAGACGAGCCCAGTATTACAACTTTTCCACCAATATCTGTGTTTTGTCCTCTTTTGTTTCATGTTGGGCGACTTTCTACTAGGTGAGATTTGAAAAAACAAAATTCATCAGAGAAGTATTTTTTGAAGCACACTTGATTTGTCTAGGACAAGTTCTACTGTCACAAATCATGAATGGCTAATATAATTCTCAAGACATACATTTCAATGGTTCTCATACACTCTATTAGTCAGAACAGTAGTAAAATTGGCTTGAGATACATAACAAACGCACCTAGGCCAATGGCATCAGAGCTCTTCATGATCCTCAGCCTCTTGCATGTTTCAATAAACATCCTGAACAGGTAGATAGACAGAATTAGAATGCAGGTTTATCACGCAACTTACATTAAGAATATTTCTTGCTATTACATGATCATGAATTGTGTTTGTTAATATTGCTTGGCAGATGAACACTGAAAGAAGTTATATTCTAATTTCATCCTTTAATATATGATCCAGTCAAATTTTTGCAAATATAAAGAGAAGTTCAAATGAAACCACAGTTTATGACCATGAATGTAGATCAAGGAAGATCGGTTCATGTCAATTCGCAATCTTTACTCACTCAAGTTCCCAGTTGTTCCCTGATTTAATTTCAAAATTGAAGTACAACAGGGACATGGCAAAGGTATAAACAGTTTTGACCAAGGTCAATATCACAACTAGGCAAAAAAATTGCATTAACCCTCATGCAAGTGTCATCATGGTGGGGGCAGGGGCGGGGTAGTTTGGGTGGCTATACAGAATAGAGTTTCTGTTTCCTTGCACTAAATCCCAGCTACTTCCTAGAGCTATTAAATATGAAAGATCAGTTCATTCTTGTTCATATAAAAATAATATGGTTAGCAATGGCTAAAGATTTCAGATATTATTGAAGTCAACAACTAGAACCAATTTCGATTTAGGCAAACAAGCAAAACCGGTCAGCACTTACTCCCAGGGAACATCGCCAACAAGCATCCAGTCTCCGTCTTTATCCTCATAAGTGAGAACATATTCTGAGCCATGCAGCAGATCCTTCAGCTTGCTCTCGCTCAGCATCTCCCTTCCTGGAGCTCCATGGGATCCATATTGGCCTGACATCATAACAAAGTAGCAGTAACTCGATCCATAAACAAACATAACACGTGTCCACTGTAAAATACTAGTTCAACACTTAATATAATAACAATGTCCACCAACCACATTCCACATATCAAATCAAAAATTTTATTTTGGCTCACCTATGGTGAAACAGCTGAACATCTTCTCGAGGGCAGAAGACAATTCCTGATATGCAGAGTAGTTTCTCAAATCCACTTTTCTAAGATAAGGAGCACCATCCATGCTGACTTTGATAAATAAAGCACCTGGCCCTGCTTTACCATCAACTTCTTCTGTGTTCTTTGAGGTGGTGGCAAGGGAATTCTTCCTAAATGATTTGATGGGTGGCCAACCCACAACTTGTGCCCTGCCAAAAGAAGGGATACCAGAGATCATTCTCAATGTCTTGCAGTTAATCTTAAGACTTGACACAAAAACACTTCATACTTTGGAGCAGGTGCACTGCTGTTGTTTGCGGAGCTGTTACGAAGTGGTCTGGTCTCGTTTGCCGCATGAGGTCTCTCTTGTCCTGCCTTTGGGGCTACTATCTCTTTCACTTTAGCTTGTTGAACTCCAAGGTTCTCCAACATGCCAGGTTTCAATCCCATGTTCGGTGAGGGCCTGGGTGAGAGCATTGCATTTACCTCCGAATTTGACAGAAACTTGCTCTGCACCACAGATGAATACTTTTCAAGTTAGAAGCATGAGTAAATATCATTCTATTCCCTTCAGTAAATAAAAAGGCAGTTTTTTTCACCTCTGAAAACTCATCCATGGCATCAGAGAACACTCTCTTGTTACCCGAAACAACATTTTTCTGTGTTGAGGAGTAGTGACCATCATTTGAGGGATGCAAAGGGAAGAAGGGCTTCTCATCAAGTAATGCCGAGCTCAACAGGGAAAGCTCATGATTTCTTTCTGGAGACTGGGACCCAGGAAGCCCAAGCCGCAATTCAGTAGCCTTCAGATTTAAACTAGTCTTTCTTTCATCAGATGCTGCAGAGACTGCCGAGCTGTCCACGGAAGAACAATCGGACAAACCCATGTAGTTACGCTCTTTCAATTCCAAACCATTCAGGCATGCACTTTCTGCTGAGGCCGGAGAAGCCAGTAGAGTGACATTACTATGACCCTCCTCCTCCACAACACCAAGTAGTGGTGGAGACATCAGAATTGAGAATAAAAACACTCGGAATTCTTTTTGTTACCTGCTCAGTTTCACAGCACAAAAACTTCATTAACAAACACCAATGTTTGGATATTCATCAAACAAAATCATATCGGCGAAAACAAAACCTCAAATCTCTTTAAATAGAGAAGTAAATAGCAAAAAATTCATCAACCGCTGGCTGCCTGCCCTCAGGAAGCAAACAATATAACAAGCACATGGTGGTTGATTAATACTGAAATTTCCCTAATTCAATCAAGCATCCGTTGGAAGATAAATTATTCTTGGGCAAAGGGCCATACTAAAAGCAATGAGCACAAATAAAATCACACAATTTGCAAAGATAAAATAAAACCAGGCGTGATGCTTATGGTCAAAGAAATTTTAGCTACTTTCTAAAACGCATCAAGATCTAAACACAAAGATTTTAAAAAATAAAAATTGCGAAAGCAAGTATCCAATAACACTAGAAATCTTAATAAATGTAAAAAAATATATTAAAAACTAAACTTGAATTAATTAATTAGCAGCAGAAGTAAAAACACCTTCCTGAGTTTAAAACGAGCTAAAATAAAATAAAAGTAAAAACACCTTCCTGAGTCAAAACGAGCTAAAATAAAATAAAAATAAACTTACAGCATGTTATGAACGGGATAAAAAAAAGAGGCTGCATAACCATTTACAACTGCAGAGATCTAATCTGAACGTTAATGAATAGGCCATTTTCCGACTGAATAATTTACTGAAGGAAAAAGATGAGGAATAAAACACATTTTGAACTTGAAATAACTGCAGTCAAGTAAAAGTAGATGCATGCTTAATAAACCACGCCTCGAATAACTCGCTGTTTTTTTTTTAAGAGAACAAAAAGGAAAGATATATCTTGTTTGGATGCCGAGAAAGTATGAAAAAAAATAGAAACAAAAATTTTAAGCTGCCGAGCGAGACAGTCTCCATGCAACTATTGAGCTGAAAAACCTACTCTTGACATGGGTTTTCCCAGTACGGAAACTAAAAACAGCAAAGAGATTGCAGCATTTGTTTCAGTAACAAACAAACAGTGTCCAGCAAAAGCCAGAAGGCAGAAAGATGAAAGCGCAAAAATAAGAGAAAAAAAAGAAAAAAGGTGTGCAAATTAAAAAAATAATAATCAGAAACAGATCAAGAAAGGGCACTGAGTAACTTGTTTACCTGTGACTTAGATTTGTGGATTTGTAGCTGGAGAAGAGAAGTGAAGATTTCAATTGTGAGGGTTTTGTTTCTGTTTTAGAAGCAGAGAGAGAGAGGGAGTTTGGAAAGAGAAGTAGAGGAGAGAGAGATAGCCAGAGAGAGAGAGCTAAGGATCCTCCATTTTGGCACAAAGTAACAAAAGCTTATTTGCTGTCTGGTGTGAAACTCTATGCATTAAAATAAGAACCTTTTTGTTTCTTTATTTTTATTTTTATTAAAAGCAAAAACCTTTTTTTAGAAAACAAAAAAAACACCCTTCCTTTTGTTACTCTTTTTATATTTTTTTCGCCTTTCTTTCTTTCTTTTTTTTTATTGGATGATAACAATGTTTGTTTATTTATTTATTTATCTGTTCATAAATGTAATAATCGGCCGAATAATAATGAATGAGAGAGAATCGTGTATTTTAATTTTAGTGGCTGGTGATTGGAGATGGTTGAATGGAAGCCGTTGATCCGCTCGAGGGTGGATTTGGTATTTCACTGTGAGTGGATGGAAGCTTTTTTTAGAGTGTTTGGGAGTGTGGTTGTGGTTGCTTTTCAAAATATTTTTCGCTCAGAAAAATGTGTCAATAATATTTTTTTATTTTTTAAAAATTATTTTTGAGATTTGCACATCAAAATGATTTGAAAACATCAAAAATATATTATTTTAAAACAAAAAAAAAATTAAAATTTTTTCAGAAGCACGTTTGAAAAGCACTTCCAAACATGTCCAAATTTGTGCCCACTTTGATTGAAGTAAGATTAAACTTTTTTTTTTTTAAATAATTT
>Ga0307517_10005218_pt1 | contig 19671 bp, 7 predicted proteins | sample 23_EM_MG_FD_194515 | JGI IMG/M metagenome (GOLD analysis project Ga0307517, IMG submission 194515) | Populus trichocarpa ectomycorrhiza microbial communities from riparian zone in the Pacific Northwest, United States - 23_EM | ecosystem: Host-associated > Plants > Roots > Unclassified | place... | reverse complement strand
GATCCCTTGCCCTACACTGCATCACCTCCCATGTTTGGTACTGTTTTCAGTCATCATAACTACTGTATCCATCGTCTGTTGCAGGTTATTTCGTTGCTAAACATGCACCTAAGCACCGAAGGGCTTTCTTTTAGCTGCTAAGAAAGTCGTATTTGATCTGTATTTTCTTCCTTCATAGCAAGCTTCACCTTCCTAATGGAATCCTTACTAGGTCAGTTCAGTAATCACCCATATATTATTCTAGGTATTTTCATTCGAATTGTAAAAATAACTGTTTTTTTTCATAAAAAAAAATATAATATATATAAGGGTGTTTTTTTGTTTGTTGTTATTGTTTTAGTCATGGAGGCATTTTCAGTTTTTTACATGTAAAAAAAATTGTTGACGCGTGCTTGGCACTAGTCAATCGCTCCGCCATCTTCGGGTGACGTGTTCGACTAACTATTGTGGTTGAAATCAGGCTCCCGCAACATCCTATTATGCGTTTCGACGTCCCCTTCTTTCCTGGATGGCACATGTATAGTTGTGAGGTATGGTTTAATGCCAATTGACTTTTATTTCTTTTCCTTCTTTTTTTTTCTTGGATTGCATGCTGGCCATGCAAAAAATTATAACAGCCCTTCAATTTCTTTTTACTGTTGATTCAGTCCTTCTTCTCTTAATTGCAATTGTTTTATTTATATTGATTATTTCTAATTGGATTTTATTTTTGATTTCATCCCTGACTGTTTAATTTGGTTAGTTTTTGTTTTAAATGATTCTTATTTTTTTAATTGCTATTGTTTTTTGTTTTCAATCATTTTCTTGATTGATTTGTTTTTTTTCAATTCCATCCCTGAACATTTCTTTTCATTGATTTTTATGTCAAGTTTGGTGTCAATTCTTTTAATTGTTATTTTTTTAATTATTTTTTTAATTGATTTGTTTTTTTTCAATTCTATACCTAAACTTTTAATTTCATTTAAATTTTCCCTTAACATTTAATTTCAGTTGGTTTGTATGTTGAATTTAATCTTAATTTTTTTAATTGCTATTTGTTTTGTTTTGTATTGATTTTTTTCTCAATTTCATCCCTCAATATTTGTTTGGGTAGGAATCTTGCTTCTTTATTTTTTAAGGTTTGCCTTTAATGTGGTCACCCTAGTCTCATGATCTAGGTTATAGATATGAAAGATTAGCTCGGGTCGGCTTTGATATTTTTTAAAGGATTTTTTTCGAATATTTTCTTTGTTTTGCTATTTATGGGGTCATTCCAATTTAATATCTTATTTCATGTGTTTGATTTGTTCATCCAAGTTGGCTGTTAGGCTTGCTCGAGGCTTTTTTTATGTTTCCATCGTATCGACAAATGTTCATTCTTTATATTTTTCTGATGTGTTCGGTCTTTCGTAATATTTTTTATAGTGTGGGTTTATTCAGTCATTTTAAGCAATGAGTTTTTTAGTGTGGATTTATTTTTTATTTATTTAAATAAAAAAATTTAGTGAACATAATCGCATAAATAAATGGTTATCGATTTATTTAACTGAATAATTACATAGGCTTTTGAAATAATACTTTTAATTTTTCATATATAAAAAAAAACATGAGAGCAACATGCATAAGTAGTATTTGTTTTTTAAAAAATTATAACCTGCATGCAAAATTCATGATTTTAATGTATTTTAATCTTTTTTCTTTTTTTTCTTTATAGTTTTTTTTGGAAATGTTTTTATTATTATTATTTACACTTGGCATATTTATACCATTTTTTTTTTGTATTTATTTCTTTACATTGTTTTTTGGAGATTTATTCTACACAGATTAAGGAAATGGTGTTTTATTGTGGCAATTGCAACATTATTCTATTTTTTGGCTATGTTAAAAATTAGCTTGAGATCTTATATTTTTTTTGTTGATGTATATAATCTTTATTATTTATAAACGTCGATTTTATGATTCACGGTTATATATTTTACTTGATGTAAAAAACACTTTAATGACACCTGCACATTAAATTTTTTGCGTTGAAAAAAAATTATTCGACCTGCAGCTAGACAAATTAAATAGACATGTTAACACTTTGTTTTTTGCATTTATTAACATAAATAGTTCTCATCAGCTTTTTGATTTATGATTAGAATTAAAAAAATTAAAAAAGCTTACATATTTATTTTTGTTTTTTATCAAAAAAAAATATCCGATCCATAACAAAACACGAGTTACATAACTAGAGGCATAAATCTTGTGGCTGATCCATTTAGTATCAAGTGCCTGTTAGTCATCATGTTATAGAGTTAAAGAAAGGATTTAACACCTTGTGCAATGGAATATAAATGAAGGACTAACGAAGACAATTCTTAAGAATAGAAGGTTGACATTGACACAAATGGGGAAGTAAGAGAGCCATAATCAAGAGCAAGAGGAAAGCGTTCTTGGGCTTCCTATACGATGCCGAATCATTTTATGGGTCATTCAAGCTATCAACGTAGATTTGTGGGCTGAACAAGCTCTGTCCATAATCTTCCCATTGCTGCCTAAATCTCGACAAAAAACCATGCGAGAAGCCATACATGTTGGAAGATCCTCATGAGCTTATGGGACTGTGATTGTGACTCAATGAGTCGTCATCTTTCCTAGAGCATTTTCGAACTCGAGCCTTTCCTTGTTGAGAGCTAAAATCTCAGACAGTCAAGACACAACAGCAATGCCATGGCGAAGCTCATCTCGCCTGTGTTGATGGGGAAAGGGAATAGAGAGGGGAGGTGTATGTATCAATTTTGAACTTAACAAAATTTGAAGGATGTAATTTAATTGGTCAAGTTATAATGTTGTTCTACAAAGATCACTAGTTCGAGTATTATAAATTTTAAAACTATTAGAGATTTATATGATTATTAACTTTAGAGGTATTAGAAGATTAATCAAGATGCGTATAAATTAGCTCGAACACTAACGTTATATATATAAAAAAAAATATTTAAACTCGACGGGGCAGAGGTCAATTCAATCAATTTCTTGATGCGTAGTAAGCTAGAAGAAAAGGGACACCCCTCCTTCCTTCCCCACGCAGTTGCGAAAGGGTCTCTGAGAGGGTTGGTGGATTGCCAGCCCTACGTCTTATTGCTGATAGCGTCCTTCCTTGTCACCATTCCAATCCTCAGGAAAGTCCAATCTACACTCAATGCCCCACAACATGCATCACAAAACACAAACCCTTAATTCCACCATTACACAGTGGCCCATGCAGTCCCACAAGAAAAAGGAGAGCTCAACCAAACCTTTTTCTTCTCTCCTTTCCCTTTCACTGCTTGAAAGATCATCCTCACAGCCATAAAGGGAACGTAGAATCTTGTGAAATTGGGTTTTTAGATGGAGGATATCTCGTGCCTCACGAGGCTAACTTTTTGCCTGCGAGCGCCATTCTTGAAATCTCAAGGTTAATTGTACCAGGCCCTTAAGCTTGGAAAATTAGTTTTGTGGTCGAGGAATTTGCTCATTTTTCTTGATTTAATCCAACACCAGAAAAACTTCCTAGATTTCTTTGTAAATAGTGTTCCGTTTCACTCAAATCACTCGGAAAAGAACTTGATTTTGATAATATCAAACACTTGGCCCCCTCGACCTCAAGAAAAAATAATCCAGGTCTATATATTTTTACCTGATTGATTTTCATTCCGAGCAGAGTACTCGACGGTCTATATATATTCGCATGCTTGTTTATCCAAATTGAATAGGGAAATTAGCAGACTTTTGGGACTTGATATTGAGGCAGATTTGGCTTGATCGTTGTTTTTGTATACAGCATCAGTAGCCTGGTCAAATCAAAAGCAAGGGTGGGACTGGGCGGCTGGCTGGGGCTTTTTCCAGACCAAGAACATAACAAGGCAGGCCATTTTCGCATTAATGCAAACCCTAGAAAAAGTGGATTTCACTTTTCAATACCTTGCCGCCATCAATCTCCCAGCAAGTGACAGTTCCTGCACCTCCGGCTCCAAGTTAGTCATCTACACTGTTTATTTTTATATTTTAAAATTTTTTTTGAAATAATTTAAAAAAATTTTATTTTTATTTTAAATTAATATATTTATAATGTAATATCAAAAATAATTTTTTAAAAATAAAAAAAATATTATTTTAATATATTTATAAATAAAAAATATTTTAAAAAACAACCATAACCACGCTCTAATATTTATCTATCTGAGCATGAGCATAAAACCTATCTGAGCATGAGCATAAAACGCCAAGTTATGACACAGGAAAATGACGTTCATTCTACAGTAAGATTTAGCTCATAATAAATGGACTGCAAAATAACAAAAGCAAACAGCTGAGCTTGCAAAATATTTGTCTCCTAATATCAACTGTAGGCATTCAATAGCTTGAGAAAACGAGAAACAGTATTTTCTAATTACAGTAATAGCTTATATGAAAACTTTACGCTAGGATTAGGCTGCCCTTCCACCTCTGAAACTGAAAGAGGTGGAAGAGAAGCTGATAGTACAGAAGAAATAGTGGTATCTTAACTTCTTAAATTGTTCAGTAGTCCAAAGACCCCACAGAAGTTATACCAGTGCTCGAAGATTTTGAATCCTGCCGGTTTGCATAGTCATCACAGCTGCCATTGGAAAGCCTCTGAATTGGAAAAGAGTTCAGAAGCTCTAAACCTCGTTTTCCCATTTGCTGTACTTCTTGTGGTGAGAGTATTTTGATGTACCACACACTGTTTACAAATTCCCTGTAATAAGAAAGCACCAAATTGATCAGGAATTTGGCTGATGGAGACTGGAACACAATAGATAGAAATTCCCAGATGAAAGACGTTCAGCATGCATATGTATCAATTTCATGAATGTTATATACTGAATCTAGCCTTTCAAAGTTCGTGCACATCTATACAAGGCATTTTCTTCTTGTTACATCTTTTTCTTAAGATATTTTACAATATCACATCAAAGATTATAGATCAAATGCTTTAATTTTACAATAACAAATATAAAGATTATATAGATCAAATGCGTTCAATGATTTTAGTTAAGTTGAGCTTTAGATTAACAAAGAAAATTGTGTCAGACCAATTTGCCAAAAGTAAAAGTGAGAAACTCACGGCCAGGGGCCATCACCAAGGAGAAGAACATCATTCTCCCGGTCGATGAATACAAGCTGCCAGCCTGATCTCAGGGGGTCCTCCAGTTGGCCTTCGAGGCCAAACATGCGAGAAAGCTCACTGCGCAACTCATTGTAGCTGCTGAATTTGGTGATATCCAGTGACCTACCAAAGGACCCTGACTTGTAAACCTGTAAACAATTACTTTGTTAACATCCATGACAATATTTGCTTGAGGTTTCTAGATGATACATTCATAATGGAGAAATAATTGAGTCTACTAACACACTAAAAATTTGAATGCTAAATGTACAAGCATTCCATAAATCCCACAACAATGCATCCGGAAAGAAACATTAATTCAAATTGCAAAGTTACCTTAACAAAGGTTCTGGTTGGTGGATTTCCTTGGCTCGCATTTTCTGTGGATTGCAGGAAACATGAATCATCAATGCAACTTGAAGGTGTCATTGCTGGATTAAGCGAGAAATTGGTGCCTGCAGTACTTATGTAATTAGAAGAGAAAGGTATAGTTGTGGAATCACTATCACTTCCAACTCCCCTGAGACTTGACATTCCATTCTGCAGTAGAAGAGATGATGGCTCTATGTTGACACCGAATAGAAGATGGTTTTGTTGATCAGTGCCACCATCCCGGTCTATTGAACATTCTCTTCCAGGAAAGGGTGGCAAAGAAACAGAGCTAGGAGTGATGCTTGTGTGAAGTGGCCCCAGCTGCTCCACTTGGGTCACCATGCATTGAGGAGCTCCAGAGGAAGTAAGAGATTCAACAGCAGCTCGCTTTGAGGGCCAGCCAGATGAAGTTACCAAGGGATTTATTCTAGGCCAACTTAGCAAATGAGATGATTCATTCGGGGGAAAAGAGTCCAAAAGACTTTGCAGGGAAGAAACAGCAGGGCTCGTCGCAGGGTTCCCATTTGAGTCAGAATAGCTGTGCTGCTGGCACAGTGAAATAGCTTGCAATGGTGGTGTCAGGGATTGAGAGGCTGAAGCATATTGAGATATTGCAGAGACACCATTTGGGATCTGTTGGTCAGCCAGTTGCTGTTGTTGCAGAAATGGCTGCTGCTGCTGCTGTGGACTGTCAAGTAAGTGATGATGCAGCAGTTGTTGCTGAATAAGGTGTGACTGGGATGGAGTCTGAGACTGATGTTTATTCTCTTGAACACCTTGAAAAAAGGTCTGTTGAGGAGGAGACTGCTGCAACATACGTGGCTGCATTAAAGCAGCACTCCTGGTTGGGAGATTCTGGTGTTGCTGGAATTGCAAAAAGGATGCAGCTGATGATTTGGAAGGATCTAGAGTCCTCATTTCCTGAAAGGCAGCAGTAGCCATAGTTTGGTAGACATCATTTTGCAAACCTAGCATTGAAGCATCAACTCTTGGCTGCACCCATGGAGAAACTCCAGTTCCCTGAAAGTTCAAAGATTGATATCCACAGTCTCCATCTCCTCGTAGCCACATAAGGGACGGGTTCTTTCCTAGATCATCATCCTTGATGCCTAAACCTGGCAAAGTAAGGTGAAAGGTTAAAAGAACAACAAGGAAAGAAAAATCATGGAAGTACTTTAAAATGAGAGCTTATAAGATAGTAGCATCCATCAAACCCTCAAAATGGTGTAGACAAGCTTACCATGGAAAGAGGGTAGTCCTGGTGGCCATGGCCGCTTGAGCCTTAGGGGAAATGGAGATGGATATGTAGGGAAAGTGGTTAGTGGTTCAATCTCCCAAAGAGAAACTCTTGGCTGCCTCTCCCCATCTGTAGACTCATCCCAGCCAACCTGCATGCACATCCTCTATTTGTATTAAGATACAGTTTTGGACATTATAGCAAGCAAATATTTGAAAGGTGATTTGGCAAAGGCAAAATTCTACTTGTACCAAGCATTTAATTTATTCAAAAATAAATAATATCAGCGTCGCTGATTGTTCTTGGCATACCTTGACTGAACGCCATTGTGAATTTGGCCACCTAACAACATCCAAGTCACTTATGCCAGTTATTGTACCCATGTAGCTGGATAATGAACAACTGTCAGATGTCTTCATTGAAACAAAATTAAAATGCTTTTTGGAAAGAATATTTAGCACTAAGAAGGAAACAAAACAACAAGAGAAGTAAGCTAGAAATTACAGAGCCTATGCAGGCATTAGGTAGCAGTACAAGTGCAGAAAAGTGAGGCGGGACAAATCATGTCTTCTCACTCTAATCAATTGAATGTGACAACAAACCATCTAATGAAATACCAGGCAAACATTTGTCTTGTCATTGATCAACTGTCACCCTTGGCCAATAAGAAAGGAGGATTTTTCTCATTCCAGTTGTCAACAAAATGTCAAGAAGATAAAACCCAATCACGGAAGAATCATAACTATCATATGTGAACGTGAATAAAAGTTCAGGGCGTACCGACGGACACTTGATTCTTCTGTTTCGAACATCATCCTAAAGCGCATGCCAACAGACACACGAGTATAATAAACAGCTTTAAGATATTTGGCCAGTGGTATGACGAACTCTGATGGACTAGCCCTGAATAAGAGGTGACAAAAATTTAGAGGGCAGATAAGTAATTTAAAATTTCACTTTCACAAGCACAATCATACCTTGGATTGTAAAATATGGTAAAACGGCTATTTGTTGCAGCTGCATGAGCTGCAGCAGCAAGAAGGCCCAAGTGCATGCTATCGCTTGATAAGACTGATGAAGGCATCACTGTTTGCGGTCGAGTAGCGCGCCTAATGCCAAGTAGTAGCTGATTCTTTTCATTCCTGATGAACAGAAACAGGCTCCAATTGAAACACTAACAAGATGCATGGTTTATAGAAAACCATATACATACAATTTAAAGAGCGAGGATGTTCTTAAAAAATCCACATCATGCACTACATATAACATACAGTGGGGACTCTTGTGACCACAGATGTTTTACCAGATTGCCAGTGCATTATGCTCCTAATCTAAACATAGTGTCATGTGCATTCACTGGAATTCCAAGAGAGTGCACAAACTATGTAGTTAAGATGATCAGGATGAGATTCCAGCCTTGGTGTCCCCAAGTTCATTAGACTATATTAAACTAAAAACACACAATATAAAGTAAATTAAAAGTATCAATACAGTGGAGCTAACCAACAGCATACCAGATAAAAAGCACTGAATCCCCAGCAACAAGTCTTTTAGCACTCACGAACACACTCCACCCAGTTGTAAGAAGGTGTCTTTTCGGCTGGCCTGATTAAAGAGAAGTCAAAATTTGTTAAGAGTGGAACCTGTAATTCAAGAGTAACTTCTTGTTTGGCTTAAATTCTCCAAAAAGAATAGAATCATCTTCTATCATACGTTGTAAGCAACTAGAATCATTCCAATAAGATTAGTCAGTTAATTATGACAATTTAGAATGGTTCTTTGAGAATTTGAATCTAAAAGCTCTAAAAATATAGTTTACACCATCAGTTCATGCAAAAAGCAAGTTTTACAGAGAATAATGTAGACATAGAGCAGGCAAATGACATAACAAACAAAAGACCTAAAAATTGAGTCAAGGAAAAGAGGAATATAGATTAGTCAGTTAGTTAATAAGTTGTAACTCTAAACAAATAATGAGTTTGAAAGACAATAATTCATAAAAACAATACTGCTTAGTTTTAGTATTTTAGTACTTTTATCGTCAGATACACAATAGTTTATTGACCTGTTCATCACATATTGTGTTTAACCCAATCAATTCAAAAAACTAAATGAAGATGAGGCTCCACTGGATGCACTTAGACTGACATAAAGAATGAATACGGTGCTCAATTGACAAAATCAGAGTTAAAAACACAAAAAAAACTAACCGCGAAATATGTGTCTGAATTTCCATTCATTATCATGCAAATCCCTAGCAATCAACTCTTGAGCTGGAGGATGCTGAGAAAAATCCTGCAAGTAAACAGTAGATGGAAATTAATGGTTGCATTTCATAGTTAGATTGAATATTTACCAATGGGTCAGGATTTCATCAGAGTTGGAGAACTGAAAAATTGATGGACACCTTCCATAGTTAGATTGAATATTTACCAATGGTGGGAACACTTTCTCGGCTGCCCGCCGAGGGACAGAGAATCCTCCGTGAGTACTTGTGTCACTGGCAGTCAAAGTCTTACAGAAATAATTGGTTGGCTGTTTGCTAGGGGTGCCCATATCTGCTGGAAGGTAGGCAGCCTTTTGCTCTTGCTGCAGAACAAGGTCATTGTCAGTATGTAATGCTACTCATATAGAGTAATCCATAAGAACAACTAATGAAAAAGGCCAATAAAAACAAAAAGGCATACCGGACTTAGTGGCTGCAAGGTCATTTGTGCATAAACTTCATCCGTCTCAACATCTGCCTGAAATTGAGAAATAATATGTGCCTTCAAGAACGAAAGGAATATTCAGAACCAGAAGCTAACAAAGCAAAGCAAGTCTTACATGCATGGTCACATTGTGAAGCTGACAGATAAGTTGTGCGGGCAAGCTTGGGTAGCTTGGAATCTGGGCATTTACTTCCTTGTTCGTTGATGCGGCAACCTACATAAAAGGCCATTGCAATATAAATGAAATGAAGCACAAAGAGTTGTTGACAGTCATAAGTCAATATCGAGTGTGACAACGAGGAAAAATCAGATACACATTTTTGCATACAAGCACAACTTCAATTTTCAATATGCACTAATAAATACAGTGGACGTTTAAGAGAATCGGTGAGCAGCTTGATCAGCTTAACTAGCACCACAATGATCAGAGATTGTCTCGTACACATTGTTGATTATTTATATTATGTCATACTAGTAAGTTACACATTAGATGTTAATGATCAAACTGAATTACTCTAAAATTTCAACTACCTGCAAGGAAGAGACAGCCTTTGTAGGCTATATTCAGATACTCGTTCTACCTAACACATAATTATTCATTAACAATAAAGGGATCTGATCCACAGGTGAATGTAAGCAGGCTAAAATCGGAGTTCTGCTAACCTGCTCACTGTGACCTTGTGGGAAATAAACAGCGCGGCTTCCAACAGCAGGAAGAGAAACAAGAGGACCCGCACATGCGTGCCATAGTTCAGAATTCAGCACCCGCTTTTCCACTGCAAAATCCCCAAAGTAATGTGATAAAATTACATGAAAAACTGCTACTTTTGCGAAGAAAACTTTTTTAAAAAAATATGGCCACCAATTAGCTTGAAGTAGTTAAGAATGTTGAACAAGGGCTTTGAAACAGAAACTAAATGAAAATCACTTCTCCCAAACCCCAAACCAGGGCAAATATTTTTGAAAAAAATAAAAAGCCAAACGAAGTAAATTCAGCAAGGTGAACTATATTAACACTCTGCTTGATCCCTGAGAAAATTGAGGGAAATTAAAAAAAAACATTGGAAAAGGTTCAAAACTTGGATACACAGTAAGTTCTCTGAACATAGGACTAGAAAATTCAGAATTAAAGAAGAAAAAAATTTGAAGAACTTAATCAAAGTTTAAGTGTGGATTATATCGACCAAGCATGATATGATTTTCCAAGATCTCATTTACTCAGCCACCAAAATTATAGCTGAAGCAAAAATGAAATGAAAAAAAGAATAGAGAGGCAATAATAATTAAACACACAGACCTTCGTGGGTTTGTGGATTAAAACCAGCTGAAGAGTGCCTCATTAAGACTGAGAGAGGGGGAGAGATTTAATAACACAATCGCAACAAGTTTAGACCCACAACCCAAACAATCTTCACTAATTTCTTCCCTTCACACAATGACACTATCATGCCTTCTTCTTCCTGTTCTTCACCTTTTTACCTTCCCTCTTACCCAAAAAAGAATGACAAAACTATTAAACCATCAAAGACAAGTTCATCTGGAAGCCAAGAAAAGCAAAGAAACGGACCCAGTTTCTAAATCCTCAACCGAAACCGGTTTTGCTACAAAACACGATCGATTTCAGCCTCATCCGCTTTTCAAATAAGCTTTAACCAGCCGACAAAAGCACTCACTTGTGCGTCTCATTTAAGCTAGATCTTAGTTGAATGTAACTAAATTTTGAGTTCTCTGAGAAAACCCAGATCTTTTCACACCCCAAATAGCATTAACTATGGACTAAAAACCGAGTGCGCAACATTTTCATAGCTACCACACCACACTGCTTCAAGCACTTGTATGCTACCTATATTCACAACATCTTAACAGAGGAGAAGAAACGGAAGATTTATGGGGAGAGTTTATTTTTCCCAGCAATGATGGATATTATAGTACGTGATTGTGTTGCTTGCTGCTGATGCTTCTGCTTTTACCTCTTTCTTTGTTTTTCTCTTTTCTTTTCTTTTTAATGGGGGCTCAGTCAATGAAGAGGACATGTAACCGCCACCATCTTTTAGCTGTCTTTTTTATACTAGCATGAGAAGAAAGGCTAGGCGAGCCAAGGTTCCTCCTCCTGAGTCCTCCCTGAACACAGAAAAGAAAGAGAGTGAAGTAAACAGATGGAGTGTGTCAGATTTCTTATTAGAAAGCGAGAGATGAGGAGGGTGTCTGAGAGTAGAGCGTGTGCTGTAGTTTTTTAAAGTAATTTTAAATATATTAAGATACTTTTTTTAATTTTAAAAATTTACTTCTATCATTAATTCATCATTCAAGAAAATTAAAAAAAAAAATTAACAAATACCGTATTTTAAAGTAATTTTAAATATATTAAAATATTTTTTTTTAATTTTAAAAATTTACTTTTATCATTAATACATCATTCAAAAAAAATTTAAAAATATAAATTTTAACAAATACTTTATTTCTAAATATATATAAGAATCAATGAAGTGTTGGTCTAGCAGTTAAGGTATTGATATATCCCTACAAAAATAAGAATACAAGTTTGATTTTCAGGAAATGTATTTATTAGAAAGGGTAGCCACGGACACCGAATAAGACTAATTTCATCATTTAAATAAATATAAGATGCCCAAATAAAAAAAACATATGGAAGGAGAGTTGCATATAATTTCTTTCTTTGCTTTATTTTCTTTTGCTGGAACTCCATAACTTTTATATTCTTTTTGTTTAATATGTATTTTGTACTGCAATAGTTTTCATGACAATTATTATATTTAATATTACAATAGTTTATATAGCAGCAATTTAAAAAAATATATAATTATAATTTTTTCATAATTAAAGTTTTAAAAAGAGTTTTTGATTAAATGTATGTAAAATTATAATATATGATAATTAACCAACGAGTGGTTTTGTTAAAATTCTTTAGTTGATTGTTTAGGTGTCTAATTTATACCCTTATGCGTGTAATGGAGGACATGGACGGTGGATTAGAGAAAAAGAAAAACAAAAGATTTTGATCTATTAAAACAATGTATCCGAAATAGATATTTTAGGTTTTAATAGAAGTTTTGTTGGAATCAATGGCTATGATTAATTTTGTTGTATAACAAATTAGGCTTTTTATGTTGTTGGATTTTTTCATTAATAAAATTTAAAAAATATAAAAATATCTTTTAACACAAGACTCGATGTGTATTGAAACAATACACAAGACTCCCAACAACTAAAAGCTTTTTTTTATTGTGTTGTTAAAAGTATTATTTTGTCATTTTTTTATTGAAGCAACGAGTGACAGTGTTGATGCGGCAATTCAATATCAGCAACACTTTCTTTTCTTTTTTGCTCTCCTCACCTTGAAATTCATGTTAGTTATATATAATTTTAGAGTTGTCCCTTATTTATTGATATTTAAACTCCAATTCTTATTCTTTTAATTTTTAGCTAAAATTTTAATTTGTTTTCAATTTTATCATTCAATCTTATTTTTCTATATGCTTTTTTTTTTCAATTTGGTTCTCATTTTTTTATCATTTTGTTACATTGATTTCTCTTTTCAATTTCATTCTTCAATTAAAATTTTATAGTTGTCATCTTATTTATTTTTTGTTTCAATTATGATCATCATACTTCGAATTGTCCATTTATTAAATTGATTTTTATTTTTAATTTCACTATTTAATCAGAAAGATTTAGTTATTCTCTAATTTATTTTTTATTTCCATGTTGATCTGCATTCTTTAAATTGTTAATTCTTATTTTGGATTCTTTTGTATACTTTTTTTTATTTCTAATTCAATCCTTCAACATTTGATTAGTTCAATTTCACCCTTCAATCAAAAACATTTAGTTGTCCTCTAATTTATTTTTTATTTCAATGTTGATCCTCATTCTTTTAATTAGTATTTTTTTCAATTTCATTATTCAATATTTTATTGGTTGAGAATTGAGCTTCGTGGTTTTTTCAAATGGGGTGCTTTCGGTCTAATGACTTGAATTAATGGGTTTCGAAAGTTACTGTGGCTTGATATATTTTATTATTACTATTATTATTATTATTATTATTATTTACTTATTTTCTTTTTTGATTTCGTCAATCGATATTGGTTTTTTTTCAACAATGGGCCTTGTAGTTTTCTTCATTTTCTTTTCTACTGGGTTATCCTGATCTCATGACCTAAGCTGCAAATCTGGCAGGTTGACCTGAGTTGGTTTGACTTTTTTTATGGGGTTGCTTTTTTTTTTAAAAAGGAATTTTAATCTTATCTTGAATATTATTTTTTATATAAAAAAAAATAATAGTTCGACCCTACAACATAGTCTGGATCAACATCTAGTAGTTATATTAAAGTTTGCGATAAGACTAGAAGATAACTGAGTCTTTTAAATTTATGTGAGAAATGTCATCCACCCCATCATTTATAAGCTTAATCATGTTTTGGCAAACTGAAACTTCATATACTTTGAGACATGTATCATGTTTAATTGGAACATTGGTTGCCTCTAGAACATAAAGAATTGTTTTTTTAGGTTTTGTTTTGTAATTTTCTGTTTTTTTTCTTAATATTATTATTTATATTCAAATTAAAGAAAATATAAGAAAATCATAAATGAAACATAATAAATAACACCAAAAAAGTTTTAAAAAATCATAAATTAAATATGAAATTCAATTTCTAATGTAGAAAAGAAACCAAGACATTGTGACTTCGCTTTCTTTTCCTTATGTTTCTTTTACTCTCATAACATGACTTTGCTTTCTTTTCCCATTGTTTCTTTCTCTCTCATAACATGACCTCCCTTTCTTTTCCCATTGTTTCTTTCTCTCTCTAACATCACTAGTCAACAATAACACAAACAACGACAACAACAAATAACTTTAATAAACACCAAGATTATGACAATGGCCTTGTGGCAAGAAAAAGTAATTATAGAGGTTGAGAGAGAAAAACAAAAGGACATAATAGATGATATAGAATATAAAAAAATTAAAGGGATTAGTTATTCGAACCTAAAAGTGTGTTTTTTTTAAAAAAAATATTTTTATAAATGATATTATTTTTCATTGTTCTGCTAAGTTAAAAAAATATTTTTCTTAAATAATAATAATAAGATTTTGGAGATGAAGGTGTTTTTATTAGTGATAATGGTGGTGGTGATAATGTTATAATGGTGTTACCATTAACGGTTATGATAGTGATTATGATGGTGGTTTGCTATGTGATGGTGACAATGGAGTTGTAATGGTATGATAGAGTAAGAGGTGGCGGTGGTGGTTATAATGGAGATGATGGTGATATTAGCAGTGATAGTGATGGTTATGGTGTTGTTGTCAATGGTGTTTATGGTTGTTATATGATAATATTGGTTGTGTTGATAGTAGCAAAGATAATCTTGGTGGTAATGGTAGGGTTATGATGGATATTGTAGTAATGATGAGAAAGTGGTGATGGTAGCAATGTAAATAAACTAGTTGTTGCAATGATGGTTAAACAAGTAACAAGATAGAGGAGATTGAGAGTTAGCACTATTCGGTTTAACCTAAATTGTGGTTGAAAACTACGTTTCTAGATGACGTGTTATTTGTTGTATTTTTTTCATATTAGGCATACGATGTGTTATCCACCCATTTTTTTTTTAAAAAAATCCTTGTCCCGTAGGCTTAGCCTAGCAGGTTAAAGTGTCTAAGCTGATTTATGATGGGCCAGACACGTTAAGCTACCCAGACACATGCGCCTAACTTGTTTTTAACTAGAAAAAAAATTATTTTCCCTTCAATTTAAATTTATTTAATTTAAATATATTATTTTATTTTATTCTTATATTAATTAAGTATATGTTGTACATATTAATTTACTAAATTTCATTGAATATTTAGTTTAAGTTCAGACGAGATAATAACAATCTTTTTATAATATCAGAAAATGTTTTTTTGTGCATCTCATCATGATTATTTTTTAAAATGTTATCTGGTTGCTTTTGTGCAAACATATGCTTTTTTATCATATAAGTAAATAAAAAATTATTTTAAAGAAGATGAAGTTATCAAACACAGTCGGGTCCATGATTCAAGTTGCAGGTTTGGCTAGCTAGTCAAAGTTGAGTCAGGTCGATCCAAGATGTCTTTATCTCAATATTTTAGAAACATAATGTCATCTTGAATTTATTAAGTCAAACTGAGTTTTCATCGGTTATCCAAGTTATCTTTGAACCCACGAAGTCGACCAGATCACATCGAGTCAACTCTCACAATGTTTAATTTGAAACTTACGTTAGACAAGGAGTTATGTCAAGAGATTTCAAAGTTGACTTGCTTGGTTAAGTCCAATGACACTGCTAGAATCCTTATGGATTTTAGCATAGATACCAGCAATAAATTTTCATCAAAGTTAACTCCTTGTGTTTATTTGTAATTTTATATAACTAGTATAACTTTGTATATTTGTACATTGTTATTCACGTCAGTCTTTCAATTCAATGGTTTTTATCTCTTCAAGTGGATTAATCAAGCTTCATACCTAATAAATGTATATAGAATCCATTTCAAATTTCATGACCTAAGCCATTTTGTAGATAACTATTAAATATTACTCTTATTTAGTTGGCAGGCTCATCAAGTATGAGTAACTCATCATTTTTAATTTTCATGAGAAATTTATATCTCATTAGTACATGTCATGTCATGTCATATATATAAAATTATTATGTTTCTTAAGCTTTAGGTTGAGCATTCAATGTTATAGCTTTAGGCTCAAGTTCTATTTGGATATCAGTTTGTGGTTCTTGAACATCTTCAATTTCTATTTTCTTGCCACTTCTCCTTTCAAAAACATTTTTTTTTTAGAAAGATAGCATGTCTTAAGATAAACTTTATTTGCTCAATGAAATAGTAGAAATAATACCTAACAATTTATTTGATTTAGCTCTCAACTTTTTAAATACTATACACTTTATATAAGCATTACATTTCTAAATCCTTAAGTATAATAAGTTTGGTCTCTTACCATATATGATATACAATCTTATCAATAGATTTTATTGGAATTCTATTTAAAAAAGAAATGACAGTTTGTAGAGCATAGCCTTAGAAAAAATACAAAAGATTTGTATAATTCATCATAGACTATACTATATCCAATATAATATGATTTCTCTTTTTATAAACATCATTATATTATGGTGTTCTAAGAGGTGTCAATTATGATAAAATTTCATTCTCTTTTAGATAATCTTGAAATTCTTGGCTAAAGTATTATCCACCTTCATCTGATCAAAATATTTTATTACTCTTTCTAGTTTGTTTTTAAATTTTATTTTTTTGAATTATTTAAACCTTTCAAATGATTCAAGCTTATGGTTCATTAAGTACAAACAATCTTATCTAAAACGGTCATTGGCTAATGTAAGGAGACGTTTATCAACCTATAGCGCAAATTGTCATTAACCTATTTATACATGTGTATTTTACACCTAACAATTCATTAGATATTTTACTCTTTTCTGTAAAAGGTGTTTTGGTCATCTTACTCAATAAATAAGTTTCACAAGTTTTGTATAATTCATAATCATAATTACCAATATATTCTTATTTATATAACTTAAAAATTCTTGTTTCATTGATATGGTCTCATCTATAACTCTATAAATATTATGGATATTGATTATCTAATTTATTCTTCGTACTATTTATATTAAATATAGGTATATTTAAATCAAGTATATATAAACTATTCGTATAAATACCAGATCCATAATAAATATTATTATTATAAAAAAAAACAATATAACAATTATGAAGTTCTAGTATCAGTCCATTACACAAACTTAAATAATAAGTTTACATAGTTAATACAACAATTCTTGCTCTATTTGCTAACTCATATGCCCATTTCATCTTTATGCAATATTCTAATTTACTTTAGTTCCTACATATTTTTACAAATTTGAAAACCATATTCGATATCTAATACACAAGAACTATCATGTGAAGTAGAAAGATAATTTTCAATTATAAACACTCATAAAGTAAAAGCTTCAATTAACTTATTAGCTTTTAAAGCTGTAAGATACTCTTTGTAGTTCTTCCTCTAGTGGATTTTTTTCCATAATGATGACAAACACCCTTGTATTTTTTTATGCTCCTAATAGGCTTTTATACTATAAAGATAGAACCCTTATTTTTCTTATTCTTCTTCTTAGGCTTTTTAGAAGACTGGAGTAGGGGAACAAAACATTTTTCCTTCTTAAAGGCCCTTTCATCAATTTTAAGCATATTAAGCAATTATTGTAACTAACCATCCAACTTATTCATGTGATAGTTTATAATGAACTAAAAAAGCTTTAAAGTAAGGACTACAAAACCAAATCAATATTTAACTCAGGTTTATGATAAAGCTCAATTAGCCTAATTTCTTAATATAACGAAACATTTTTAGAATGTGGGTGTTCATAGAAAAACCTTCTATAATGATAAAGTAGAATAATTTCTAAGAGGTCACATATCTCTTAATCTTATTAGCCACATCAAACAACTTTTTAAGATACATAAGTATAGTATTGCCATCTATATTATCATGTTACCTTTGAAGTTTAGTTGATATGCTAGCTAACATCACATATGTAACTTGTTCATTATCATCAATATGACATTGATATTCATTTTTGATTTCATCATCAATATCATCAAGTACAAAACGAACCAAATTTTAAATAACATATAAACTTTTTTTTTTGCTTAAGAACAATTCTTACATTTTGGTACTAGTTTAAAAAGTTTGGTCTAGTAAATTTATTAGCGTCAAGTTGTTGGTTTTCCCGTAACATATAAAAATAGCAAAAAGAATAATTTTAAATTTTTTCAAGAGTCCCAAGGATCTTGTTAAACAACGTAGGGTTGTTTAGGGTTTTATCGAAGATTACCTAAATATCAAATCTAGTTTCTAGGGTTTGTTTAGCTATTTAAAGCTAGGTAATCTTAAATCATCCAATTATTTGGTCTCTAATAGTAATCCATATAAATCACCAAATCAGAAGTCTCCTAAAAGATAATGATTGTTATGATTTGAATTGAAAATTATTTCTTTTTTGTGTTTTTAGGTGTGTCTCTTTGATCAATATATTATTCTACTTATAGGAAAAATATGATAACTCTATTAATGGAAAAATATCACTTTTCCTCTTGAATATATATATATATATATTAGTTTTAGAAACTCTTGCAATCAAGTCCCTACTTGATTTTTCTAGCTCTAGAATTGCAATTCGTTGTACTAATCACATTTTTATCCTTGATTTTAAAAACTTATTTATTTTTAAGTCTTACTTGATTAATCACCCTAGTTTAATTTCTTACAAATGATTCCTAAAATATTGGCTTAAATATAAATCATAATCCTAATCAAAACAACATTTACCATAATCCTAATCCTTCAAATATTAGAAAAGTTATATATAATTTTACTTAACCTTTCAGTGATCAGTTTATTAGTGTAATTGTTATCCCATGATGATGAATGTTCCGATTTAGATATTTGAGCATGAAGTGTGTCTGTTTTGTCAAATCATATTTCTTCTTAATACTATAGTCATTGGTTTTTTTAATAAGATTTGAAATCATTTTCAAATCTCATTCCACCATGAACAAATATTTTACAATCAATACTATTCGAAAACATATGAAGTATTTTTCATAATTCACCTAGGGTGATGAATCTTCTATTGATAACTGAAATACCTTTTTTTATATAGTTTATATTGTACCCAATATTCACCCGTTTTTCAATAACGTTTTGTCAGGATCAAAACACATAATTCTCTATATAAGATAATTTAGTAATCTCAAGTTTAAGAATTACTTAAACAAATATCATGTGAGTCTTTCCATAAACATAAGTAATATCTCCATATGAATCCTCATACATATTAGTTTAGTGCACATGTCATCTAATAATCGCCTACATATTAGTTTTAATTATCCCTCATACCTTAGTTTATAAAAACAACTGTTTTTTTTAATTAAAAAAACATAATATTTAACAGTCTCAACAGTTCTAATTAATGTTAATTTTAATAAAGCTAGATGTGTTCACAGTCCGGTTTGGTTTGGTTTATGCCAAAAAATCCAACCGAATCGGATTTTTTAGTTTATGAAAAAATTGACCCAAACCAAATAAAAAATTGGTTCAAACCGAATTTGTTCAGTTAGGTCTAGGTTGGTTTTT
>Ga0307517_10005217_pt1 | contig 19673 bp, 9 predicted proteins | sample 23_EM_MG_FD_194515 | JGI IMG/M metagenome (GOLD analysis project Ga0307517, IMG submission 194515) | Populus trichocarpa ectomycorrhiza microbial communities from riparian zone in the Pacific Northwest, United States - 23_EM | ecosystem: Host-associated > Plants > Roots > Unclassified | place... | reverse complement strand
AAACTCTATTTCCTAAGAGAAGTTCAAAGAGAAGGTGAAATATAGCTGATCTATTGCAAAACAGAAAATCAAAATGCTGATATTCTGACAAAGCCACTTCCTCAAGCTAAGTATGAATTCTTTAGGTAGAGACTTGGAGTCTGCAGCTTCAGAGCCAAAGAGGAGTGTTGAATTCATGTCTCAGAAGCTGCTGATGAAGAAACAGCTGATGTGGAATCTGCTGATGTGGAAGCTGATATGAGTTTTAGCTTTAATAAAACACTAGCTATTTGAATTTGTCAATTTCTGTTAGGATTGATATAATCCTTTTGTTTAGTCATTATCCTTTGAATTCTGTTACGTAACAGCAGGAGATAATGTTGTTGTTACTTGCCTTTAAAGCTTTACTTTTCAATGTTTTCATTAAGTCTGCATAATCAATAAAACAGAAAATTCAAGTAAGAAGTTGATATTCGTTCTCTTTTGCATTTTCATTTGTTAAAATCCAACAAATATGGATAGGTTATTGCGCTTGGCCAAGAGCTCAAATAGATAGTGTCCCACCTTTCGATGATTCTCTTAGGAATTCATTGTTGGAGGACCCATTCAACTTCTTTTCAGAGCTTAGGAGTTTTGATATGTATGCTGGATGGTGCGACAGCCCGTCAGCTATGGATCAAATGCTTGCCTTCAATGGGATGCCATCTTTTCCATCAACATCCTATGTGCAGAAAGTTTTGCAGAACAAACTTCTGCTCTCTTACTTGATAAAATAAATGCTTCTGGGACTTCTTACAATGGTGGAGATAATGTGGTGCTCCAACAAACGTATTCGTATTTTGGTTATCCCTTAGATTCCATTGATGCTGATGATCTGGGTGCAAAACACAGTAGCGGTGCTGGTCCACAAAACTGTGTTTCCAAACACCTCAGATTGTATTATTTCTCAGCCAACTGGGCCATCATCACTTGCTGAGAGGATGCTAGGGGCATTATCCTTGTTCAAGGATTCATCTGCAGGGGTTATTTACGTGCAAGTGTGGGTTCCCATAAGGAGTGGGGATCAATACGTGTTGAGCACCTCAGAGCAACCATTCTTGGTTTGACCAAATGCTAGCATGGTTTACCACTAGACCTTCCTGGTAGTGTGTTTATCTCTAAGATTCCAGAATGGACTTCAAGTGTAATTTGTAAAGATATCAACGGTCCTAATGATGCCAAGTGTCAGAAGATTAGCAATTAATATTGTTAGCATTCTGTTAGTAGTGTTTGTTAGTAAAAGAGAACCTGTTAGCATTATATTGAGTGTAAAAGAAAGCATATTCTCCGTGTAGTATCTTCCAATACTACATATATAAAGTGAGAAATAGTAATGTAAACAGTCAAGCAAAAACAACAATATAACAGTGCATGAATTTCGTCTTCTGCTTCTTTGTACAAACAGAACCTCTGTTCTTCTTCCTTTATACTCTTTATTCTTTCTTTATTTCTGTTTCATCTTTATATCAATATTATATGTCTGTCATAATTTATTATAGCAAGCCTGAGTACTTTCGGGCAAAGCATGCATCTGATCATGAAGTACGGGGTTCTTTTGCATTGATCTTTGATCCAGATGAGATGTCCTGCTGTGCTGTTCTGGAACTTGTCTCTGTGAAGGAGAAACCAGATTTTAATTCAGAGATGAAAATGTTTGCCATGCACTCGAGTTTAGCTTCACTTTACTGTATACTATATTGCAGAAGCTTCTGTTCTCTTGTATCTTTCGATGACAAATTATGTGACTTGACTAGCAACCTGTTTTCACTTAAAAGCCTAATAAAAGGAAACAAAGGGCATAAATTGTTTGTCCTGGAGAGAGAACAAAATGTTGTTCATAAATAAGTTTCTCCCTTTAAGATCTTCTTGTTCCAGCTTATGCAATATATTTGGATTGGAGTCCAGCCTTACTCACTCTTGGTATGTTGTTGATAAATAAGTTCCTTTCCCTTGCCACTATATTCTACATCGTTTAAGGATGACAACCAAAATTGTTGCGTATACTATGTTGTCCTCAATGCAATGGATTGACAAGGATAAGGTCGAGCAACTGATTTGCATTTACGTAGTACTTGGATCATCCTTGAGATTTTCAGATTACATAGACAGGTCCATAGCAGTTTGCCTTTATATAATATTTACATGGTATATATATGAAATGATGAAACAACTCATAGTTTTTAGTTCAGCCAGAAATCTCCACAGGAATGTGCAGGAGGGGCAAGGCAACCAGATGACTGTTTCCCATATTGCCATTTTATGTCTGTACCAATTATACTAAATTGTTTACAATAATGACCATTCACAGCTGATTTGATGAGCATTGAGTTCCTTTCTCATGCAGCCCACATTCTCTGGTAAGCTTCCTTGAAGTTGAATTCCTATATGTTGTCTGAATACTTTCTTTCCTATCGATGATTTACATCTTTCATATTCTCATTTCTTGCCAAAAATTCTCAATGATTTCCAAACCTCTGCTCATAATATGTCTCAGCCTTAGAAGCCAAATCATTCCTGCATGAGTTGACATCACTCACTAGCAATCTTAGTACCACTTCCAACCTCTCGTTTTCACTGTAGAACTGCATGTTGGCTAGATAATTAGAAAGACTGTCATACCTTTATCTTCAGTAAGGGCACAATAATGTTAAAATCTTACCACAAAATCAGGATTTGTCGCTTCTTCTGGTGCTAGCATAAACTTGATAACATACACACCACAGTCATGTCTGCACAGAAAGAAATCATGTCAACTGATATGGCTTCCAGTATTTTAAAGGTATAACTCAACATGTAACCTAACTACTCAATATATTGTGGATCATAAATATATATATGTACCCATTTTGTTGCTGTGGGACATTCGATGGTCTTTCCACTCTGAAATCTGTGAAGGACCAAACTTTTTGGTAGTTCTGATCTATATCATCTTTGAAAAGGGCGTCCAGGCTAACCAACTGGTTTGTGAAAATGTTTTGGCAGGAAAAAGTTCATAAAGCCCATTAGTACAGTGGTTAACTAAGGTAGCTCATAAAGTATGCAGCCATTTACCAAGTTATGCAGTCGCCTGTCAACCCAATCACTCTGACATGATGCAGCTAATGAATCCCATATCTCAACAACTTGCTTTTTCAATTGTAGTACAAATAGAAAGAAATGCCTTCTTTCGTTGTCAAACACAGGAACAAACGCCTGCAAATATAGTTTTCACAGCATAACTAAGCATGAGATGCATTAATTGGACTAAAGAAAACCAAACTTCACCTTTTCACAGCACAAAAGATCTGACATGTAGTTTTCCTTGATCCTGTGCTTTTTCGCGAAAGAAATACACTTAGATGGATCATCTGCATTCGCCTGTACAACACATGAGTATAAGGAAATTGTGGTTTTTCATGTAGTGGACATGTAAAATTGAACAGAATAAGATGTCAATTGTACAAATATGATCTTGGAACCTACCGCAAAAACAATTGGCAGATACCAATTTACAGAATCTTCCATCTTCCTCTTAACTAAAGTCATGGCATCAGATATCGTAGAAAGGACGTTATCATCAAGCCAGGTCTCTGGTCTCAGAGAGTAGAGTTCCCTCCGAGATAAATGATAATTCTTGCATTGGACAATAGTCTCACTAGCAGAAACAGGTACATAATAGGTCAACTGGTGAACTTAAATGCATTCAGCTAAGCAAACAATAACTTGGGGGAAATGAATCTGACCTCTCACTCAGTGAAGAATCAAAGACATATTGGATTAACTTTAAGTCCTCTGGACTGGTAGGTTTGCTCACTATAAACGGACCAACCAAATATTTGGACATTTGCTTCCCAGGTGAGTCAAATCTCACATTTGAGGAGACCAGAGAAGAACCAGGCTTCCCTTCCTTGCTGCTGCAAAAATGGATGACAAAAACAAATTGAGAAAAATGATAATCCCATAAAATGCGAACATTCAATTACGGGCGATGACAACTATAGCTACAACAGAACAATCACATTCACATGTTACGGGCGATGATAATTGAATTTTATTGCTACCAAAGAAAAACTATCTAGTTGATTTGAGGGATAAAATTAATAATAATAATAATAATAATAATATAAATTGTTGTATAAATATTATTATTTTTATTACAATTCAAAATATTAATATAAAAAATATTATATTTGTGGTATAAATATTATTATTTTATTGTAATTCTCTTGGGCTTTGTGTCAGGACCCAATTCTGTCTGGTCATGTGTCGAGACAAACCAGCCTTAGATCATGCGTCAGGACTCATGTCTTATGATCCGGATACCGAACCAAACATAATTAGGTCCTGACACCAGACCCATTAAATTTGGATCCAGTGTTGGAACCTAACAGAATTAAGTCTGGACACAGGATCCAAAACTAATGGGTCTTGATGCATGACCTAACAAAATTAAATCCCACCACCGGACCTCAGGCTAATGAGTCCAGACACATGACTCATTAGACTTGGATCCGATGTTGGGACTCAATTTCTTATTTTTGTATTAAAAAGAAATTTGAAGCGCTTGCTCATTTTCATCTGCTGAATCAAGAAGCTTTCGTATTAATCTTTTTATTGTTTGGTGTGTTGGTGTCCTATAACAGCATACATTACTATTTTATGTATTGGGTCTTCTAATTATGTTAAACCTTTCATCAAGCAGTAAAAATGTTAAATATTATTATAGAATTAACAAAATCTATTCCATGCTTCAAGCTTAGAAAATGTTGTTTTTTCACATTTGTTTTTAACCGTTTGGTTAGGGGTTTTTTGTCTTTTTTTAAAAAAAAAAACAAGGTGCTAGGACTTTGTTACTATTAGAAAAAAAACTTGAATTTGATTTCAAACATAAAATTAAAAACTATAAAAAATTTTAAAAAATAAATAAATTTAAACCGACATTGTTTTAGACATGACAATCATCCAAGTCCAAGATGCTAGGACTTTATAGTTGGTCAAGTCCAATGTATAAATATTGTTATGCTACTATTTCACTGGAATACATATGGCATTGAAGAAATGATTGAAGAGAAAATGATCAACTCTAGTTTTGGTGGGGCTGCAGGCCCTGAACTGCAGACACCTGGCGCTGGGGTTGGCAAGCTCTAGGCGCCTACGTGCCACGTGTGGTTGCGGGCTCTAATTTGCATACACATGACACTAGAGCTGCCCTAGGCGCTAGGGTCAGATCCGCGCGCATGACTACAAATCCAGGCGAGTGGGTTTGAAGACTCGCTCAAGATGCCTTAACCTTGGATCCTGCGTCAAGACCCACTGCTCATGGATTCTACATCAGGACCCATTTTGCTTGGGTCCTGCGTCCGGACTCAGGTCTCTAGGATTCTGCGTTGAGACCCAATCCTCTTGCGTCCTTTATCACAACTCAAGGTTCTTGAATCTTGGGTTTCTTAATATAATTATTTTTCTTACAATTCAAAGTATTCATCTCAAAAATATAATTATTTGTATTATAAATATAATTATTTTTATTATAACTCAAAATATTCATATAAAAAATATTATAATTTGTGTTCAAAATATTATTATTTTTATTATAACTCAAAGTATTCATATCAAAAACATTATTATTTGTCTTATAAATATTATTATTTATATTATAATTCTAAGTATTAATATAAAAAATATTATAATTTGTGTTATAATTATTATTATTTTTCTTATAATTCAAAGTATTCATATCAAAAATATTATTATTTGTATTATAAATATTATTATTTTTATTATAATTGTAAATATTAATATAAAAAATATTATAATTTGTGTTATAAATATTATTGTATTTCTTAATATAATTATTTGTGTTATAAATGTTATTATTTTTCTTATAATTAATAATATTGTAATTAAAAATATTATTATTTTTCTTATAATTAATATTATTAATAAAATAATTAATAAATTAAAAACATTATTATTATTATTATTATTATTATTATTATTATTATTATTAAATTTAAAAAAAATACTATCATTACTATTGAAGAAAAAGCATCATTTTTTAAATAGATTAAAAAATATAAGAATTTAAGCAGACAAGTTAAATATTATTGTTGGGTCTAGTGTTACAGTCAGACTCGACGCTCTTGGATCCAGCATTGTGACTAGACCCAACACTCTTGAATCTTAAATTTTTTTAATATTTTTTATGAAAAATAAAAGGTTGGCTCGCATCATTTGTGTTATAAATATTATTATTTTTCTTATAATTAATATTATTAATAAAATAATTAAAAAATTAAAAAACAATATTATTATTATTATTATTATTAAAAAATATTATCATTACCGTTAAAGAAAAAGCATCATTTTTTAAAAAGATTAAAAAATATAAGAATTTGAGCAGACAAGTTAAATATTATTGTTGGATCTAGTGTTATAGCCAGACTCGATGCTCTTGAATCCGGTATTGTGACCAGACCCAACATTCTTGAATCTTAAATTTTTTTAATATTTTTTATGAAAAATAAAAAGTTGGCTCGCGTCATAACACCGTGCACCTAATTAGTAATAAACTAAACAAAGAACTTACTTGTTTTCAGAGCTTTCCAACCAGTCCTGTCCACATATAAAACCCTCTATGGTCTCTGGCCCCAAACCATTGAATGCTGGATTCACCTTTGTAGCTTCACCGCTGATAGTAGACTTTGATAGAATCGCTGATATTGGAATTGCTAAGAAATCACGAGCCATTTTACCAAGGGTTGGAAATCTTGGAGCATTGACTCGCCACCAAGCTAATACATCTGAAACCTTATCCCGGTTTTCCACAGGCTCTCCTAAATACCGATCAAGATCAGATTTTGGCGGATCAACCTTAAGCCACTCACAGAATCCCAAGAACATACCATCAGAATCCAGATCATATGATGGCAAACAACTGATGTCGCTGGCAGGTGATGCTATATAACCAGTGTCATTCGCATAACTGTTGTACATACATGTAAGTTTGCTACGAAATTCCAGCAAGTATTTGCTAGCATCACTGCCATACATCAGCAAAAACCCATACTGCACAAATTTAAGTTTACAGCGCGGGTCGAGTACTAATAGGATTCCAAATGCAAAACTCCATTCACTCCAATGCCTATCAAGATTCACCTTCATTCTCTTTGCCATCGAACAAACATATGCATGCTCACTCTTTTCCCATGAAAGCAAGTTCTTATATATAGAGCAAACATGGAAGAAGAATGTATCTATGCTTGATGAAGAACTGCCTAAAGATTTGTGGATCACTTTTAAACACTCACATACACTCATCGCCATCTTCCACTCCTCTGCAGATGGATTCACCTTAAAATCAAAATCAACTTGCTCGAGTTGAGTAAAAGCTTCTCTTAATTCCAATGCACTCATGAGCATGACAAATGTAGTATCCCATCTGGTAGGATCATCATGAGAGGCTGCTTTCATATCTTGCAATTTCACATTATTAATTGCTTCCCGAAACTTATCTTGGTTAATTGGTGTTGCATTCACATATTCAACACAGCCCCTAATCTTGTTAAGCACATCTTTTATCTCATAAAACCCATCTCGAGCAAGAAGTTCAAGAGTTTGTGCGTAGCTAGAAAAACATAGCAAGTCCCCATTCATATGTGGGAATTGACTGACAAGCTTACTTCTGAATTCTCTAGTCATTTGACTGTTTGGTGGAGCAATTTCTGCAAACATGAAGTGCACTTTCTTAATGATGTTCCACTCCACTAGCACATCTTTCACAGCTTCATTCATATAATCATGTTCTATACTCCTGAAAGCCAAAATCTTCTTATTCATCCTCCACCCATCATCAATAAAATGCATGGTCAAGCAGCAGGTTATCTTGTTATCACCGTATGACTGCAAATCAATTGTTATACTGAATAGAGATGAGAGATTATCAAGATATTTCATTAGTTTCTCTTTCTCTTGTCTGTAAATAGAAAGAGCATCAGCCTGTACACTGTCTTGTGAACAGAGTTGAAACTTTGGCTGCAGATCGGAGACAAAAGTTTTGAAGAACTCATTTTGAACCATATCCAATGGAAATCCGAGCTTCATAATCATTCTAACAAAGTTAAGGTGACTCCTTTCTTGATCAAACACGAAATTCCCTCCCAAATCAGAAGGCAATGTATGTTGTTTTGCATCTCTCTGTCCCTTTTTTGAACAACTTTTTAAGTGTTTGTGTAGATTTGAAGTTCCCTTCGTGCTTTCCCCTGGATACTTCTTTTGACATCCTTTACATATGGCCCATACTGCACCATTTTCTTTGTCTTTAACCTTATCGAAATGTTTCCACACTTCAGATACCTTTCGTCGTTTATTATCAGCACATTCGATGAACATATTACCATCAGGATCTGGAGCAGGTTCAATTTTATCATTGTTTTTACTAACTTTCGAGCCTCGTTTCCTGATGAATGGTTTTTCTGAAAACATTGCCAAGCTCTTACAAGTTTGCTTTATTGTAAGCTTCAGTTTCTCAACCAATTCTTGCTGGTCTGAACTCTCTTTCACGAGGATAGGGAGAAAGAACTCTAATATATAGAAACAATCATCACCAGTGCTCCTTAGCAGGATTGCAACCGCAGCATTCAAATTATACTTTCGTGCGTGATGAGCAAGAGGATACTCCCTTACATGCTTTTCCTTCACATCAGGCTCAAAGGAAGGAAGACATGTTTTGAAGGCTTGTCCAGCAGCACCTTGCCCTGTGATCAGAAATAGCTGCTCACAAGCATGCACAAAGCCTTGCCTCTCCTTGTCTGCATAACAAGCTGTACGCTCTATTGCAAGTTCACCTGACCAAGGAAAACTTAAATTACGTAATTTTAAAATATCATTATGTTCCCAGGGAATCCATGTCAGAGCAAGTGGCAATCCGTGTGTTTGGCATACAGCTCTGGTAACATCAGCGATTTCAGTTAAGGCAGCTCTTCGAACCTCAATAAAACACTGGGAAAAAAATTCTATTAGACAAAGAAAAAGACAGCCTAATTTTGCATAGAAAAAACTGTAAGGTACTACTGATACATACCTGAGGAGGACGACGTCGAGGTCGAGGTGGAGGTCGAGGTCGAGGTAATCTGGTCCATAAATTGGCAGCCTGCAAACAGTTGGGCTTCTAAAGAGTTTAAAACACCATCAAATAAGACAAATATGTCTCTTTGCACATATAATTTAATGGCAAAAATAATTTGGATTGAAGTTGTAATAAGGGATGCCTCATGAGCTCCAATTAAAAGCTTAAAGACTGTTTCACTTCAAGAACACTAGCAAATGCGAACGCTTAAAGATATGCTTAGGAAAACTACTATCTTTCATCTCTTTCTTATTCTCCTAATTCCTGATTATAATTGTGGGGCTGTTAGGTTGTTAGAGTTATTGTTGAAATTGTCCCTACTAGTCTTCTAACTGTTTTCTGTAACTATTTACAGTATAAAAAGTGAAGTGGGTTGTTTTGTTTCAATCTTATCTCTTTGTAATGCCAACAGTTTGCTTTGAATTCAATAAGGATATTTCAGATAATTTGAGTGAATTGCTTTGTGGTAGAGTTTACAACAATAAATTGAGTGCTATTTTCAACAAAATCTGATTGAAAAAAATATATATATATAATGAAAACAAACCTGGAGAGCCTGGAAAACTTTTTCTCTCTCTAAATCAAAATCCTGTTTCTCCTCCATGGTCACAAGCTCCAGCGCAGCACAGCAATAGTTGGATTGATGGGGTTCATAGACCGGAAAGGCAATAATACCCCTTACTCCACAAGAGATGGCATCTGATAGGTGTGCGTATTCATTCGGTCTGTAATAACTTACATTTGAAGTCCATTCTGGAAATTTACGCCCATAATTCCATACCCGATCCACAATGTCGTGGCCTGAAAGCCATTCCCGACCCTCCAGTTGACGATATTCAAGTAGCGTAGAATTTGGGACGCACAGGTGAGGGTAAGACTGATTCTGCGGGATCAATCCACGCCTATCTTCAGCCCAAAATTGTGCAAAAAAACAACCACTTCCTAAAGAATCTTTAAGCAACGATAACGCTTTTTCCATCTTTTCCCGTAGTCTCAACTCTGCGGGTATTACCAAATGTTCAAAATCCATTTGTATTTCGACAGTGTTTTTCTGGCAACAAGTCCTCTCACTCCTCAGATCTTCTTATCCATGGCTGGAAAGTGGAACGATGAGGAGTGGTTAAAGACTTGAAGGAGGTTGACTTGTTGACTTTTGGCACTGTGTCTTAAAACTAACTTATCTTCTGCCCCTTTAAATTTACTGATATTTTCCCTCCATTCTCATAGTTTAATTCTTTTCAATTTCATCCTTGTGCTTTTCTTGAACTAAAAAAAGAAGCTTACAAGGTTTTCTTAATTGAGTAATAATCCATATGACACAGACCTGGCTGAGAATCTCAAGGGCATTTGGATTGTCCTGCCTAAATTTATAAGCTCAATCACCATCTTGTTATGTAATCATTGAAAACAGGATAAATTTAAAAGAAGTTCAATATTGACTTGACTTCTAAAGACTTGAAGGAGGTTGACTTGTTGAGTTTTGGCATTGGGTTTTAAAACTAACTTATTTTCTGCTCCTTTAAATTTAGTGATATCTTATCCCTCTATTCTGATAGTTTAATTCTGTTCAATTTCATCCTTGTACTTTTCTAGACTGAAAAAAGCTTCTTCTAATTTTGATAATAATCAACGACGAAGCTTCTTCTGGTACACTTTGCTGGTGTATTTGGTCTGGTAAATTTTTAAAGTATTTTTTATTTAAAATAATATTTTTAATAAAAAATATATAATGATCAATCGGAAGAAAGTGGTAGATAAATATTAGGTTGAGATATAAAATAACATTTTTTATATAATGATTAATATATTTTATTTTCAGCTCACATAATATATGCATTTGATTCATGAAATTTTATATTAAGTTTTCATGTTTTTCCCTACAGTAAACTTTCTAACATATAACATGCCAGAATATTATTTGTTTTTTGGTAGAGTTTTATTCTCAGGTTTTACAACATAGATATTGCTAAGAATGAGTAAAGACTTACTAATTGCACTGGACTCCTATAATATGATTGACTCATCTTCATTGATTAGGTCTATACCTAATATTTTTTTAGGTTTAATCTCCTATGAGTGATTCGACTCCTATAATATGATTAACTCCTATAATATGCTGCCTCTCGACTGAGTTCCATTAATTAAAAAAAGGTAAGGCAACTATCGTTTGGAAGGATTTCTCCAATAAATAAATAAAGTTTTCAAAGGTTAAGGATAGCCCATACTGGGTGCCACTAATAATTAAAAACCTGCTTAGATTGTAATAGCAATTACAGTTTAAAGTGATTTTTATTTTGAAATGAATCAAAATAATTTTTGGGGAATTCACTTGTATTATTTGAGTTCATTCACTTACACTGTTACATTAATTAATATGCTGCCTCTCGACTGAGTTACATTATTTAAAATATTAATTCACTTATGAGTGATTGGACTCCTATAATATGCTGCCTCTCAACTGAGTTACATTAATTTAAAAAAGGTGTAAACCAACTATAGTTTGGAAGGATTTGTCAATAAATAAATAAATAAATAAAGTTTTTGAAGGTTAAGATAGGGTGCCAAAAACAATTAAAAACTTAGCGATTAGAGTTTAAAATTAATTAAACTTGCGATTAATTTTTCTTGGCTAAGTTAAGGTCCGATTGACTTTTCTCAAACTCCAACATTCGGCTGATGACAAAATCCATCTCAAATAAAGGTCCGCTTAATTTTTCTTGTCCAAATAATAATCATATATTCTTTTATGGACCTTATCTACGATCTAGGTTGAATTTAATTAACCCAATATAGGGCCAATAAATCATTTCTATACATGACTTAAGTTGTGATATGAAGTGATTTATTTGAGACTAGTTAAATCATCAAATAATTAAAAATGATAAAGCCAATTGGATTTTAGAATTTTTAATCAGGTTTAACTCATCCCAATATATTCATTATTATCCTATAAATAGCAACTGATAAATTAAAAAGAAAATAGTGATGAGTAAAATAAACTGAAAAACTGATTAAATTGATAAAATAAAAAATTAAGAAAATTAAAAAAAAATAATTGAAAAATAATAAAACCAAACCATAAAAAAAATGATTACACCAACTAGAATATTCCTATACATGACTTTTCCCTTGCTTTTCCTTTTTGTTCTTACTTTTTCAATCCTCTTTCTAGATTGGTATAGTTGAATTTCTGATAGTATGTGGACTGTTGCGAGTACAGTTTTCCCTGTAAATTGAGTTTTGAGCCGTTGAAATAAAAAACCTCTGTCTTACACTGAAACAGAGACGTGCGTTTGTGGACCTAGAAGAATTTGTTATGCTACCATTCATTTTCATTGAAGCTAGAATTTTCAACATTGGAAATCTCATCTTGCAAATCAACAAAATTCCTTCATATTTTCTGTGACCTGTAACTGCCTTTGGCCATATTACCATCATAGCTATGAACAAAAACACCACTCTCGACTAGTCCATGGCAGCTAGCTGGTTTTGGCAGTCCTTATTTGGCTTCAATTCTTCTTCCTTTTTCCACAGTATATATTTAGGTACTTAGCTACGATCGAGTGATTTAATTCCGTCACGACCATATATAATTTTTCCCTGCAGAAGTAAATCCCATCGCCTCAAGAAACACTGCAACTAATCCCTGTTGTAGTCATGGGGCAAAACCCTTCAAATCACTGCTTTGTGCCTTTGATAATTTTGTTCTCCGGTGTGCTACTCCATTTATTCCGTTAACTCCTTATTCTCAGTTTCTGTAAGAATGTGATGGCAACCTGTGAAAGCCAGCATGTCTTTTTCATATCTGCAATTGGTGCTGCATAGTTAGCAAGATCTAGCAAAGTTATCGTGTCATGTTGTTTTTTTCGGGTACCTCCAGGGAAGAGCCATGAACGGTCGGCCATCATTCTTGAGTCTTGAGCAGCTTTTTGCGAGGGAGTTTTGATCAAGTTAAATGATTAACAAAACATAGGGTATATATAGGTGGATTTAGGGATGCGACCCAGAATAATTCATATAAACAAACACTTAATAAAATTACTTAACACTAATATCAACCATTTTAATAGTCAAAATCATCGCTAATAACATTTTTTTTCTCTATATAGCAAAAATTCCATAACCTCTATCTCTTTCTCCTCAAACTAGAAATAAAAAAATAATAAAAATAAATTTTAATATTAAAATTAAATTAAAAAGATATTTAAAGACTTGATAGATATAATATAATAATTTTTTTTAAAAAAAATGAAATCATTAAATGATGTATTTTCCATTTTTATCATCTGTCTTTCAACTTTGTTAACTAATTAATTTGATTTAATTATCTTGAATTTAGCTTAATAAGCAATTAAAACATTTAAAGATAAAATTAAAAAAAAATCAAAATTTTAAACCATCCAGATAGTAAAAATTATTTTGGCAACATTTAATGTTTTTTATAATAATATAGTAATAATAGTTTTGCTTTTTTAATTTGAATTACTTGTATGATTTTTTTTTCAAAGCTAATTTTAAATAGAAATCAAATCTCTTTGAACACAAGTTATGAATATTTAAGAATATAGTATTGCTTGTTTTTAAAATATTTTTTATTTTAAAATATATTAAAATAACATTGTTTTTTATTTTTAAAAATTTATTTTTGATATTAATATATTAAAATAATATGATATAAAAATACTAATAAATTTTTAATTTAAAATAAATAAATTGTTTTTTAAAAAAATTCTTTTAAAATATAAAAATAAATAAGTTGAGGTTAGGATTGTTAACCTTCATTTGAAATCAGTGCCTTCTTTTTTGGACCAAAACCCAGAAAAAAAATCTCAAGCCTTATACACGCGCAAAAAAAAGGCAGTCTTTACTTATATTTAGCTTTATCCATGTGCTTGTATGTATAAAGAAGACAAATTTGGAGGTGGGTTTAGTGTGTTATTGTTGATATTGGAGTGTGGAAGTGATCACGGAGGCTTTGTACGTATACTGCAAATTTTTGGATGTTATATTACTGGATTGTCCTTGCTACTCATAGAAAGGAGGTGAGTGATGTACTAATTAGACCATGGATAGATAGTGATTGAGCTTATAAATTTAGGCCATGGATAGATCACGGAGGCTTTGATATTGGAGTGTGGATAACGTAGAAAATACTACTCAATTTATTATCCGGATTTAGGAGAATAAGAAAGAGATGAAAGATAGTAGTTTTCCTTAGCATATTTGAGTTCGAAGTCAAAGTTATTGTTTTTTCTACTTTTGAAATCTCATAAAATGTGAATTTTCCCCTTAGCTCTTCTTAGGTTATAGATACAAGAGAAATATGTGCAACACATCCATAAACGGGGTCTCTGATCCTTGCTTGAGCTTCATAGGCAATAGTGACAACCGCCTCATAACGATCGGCAACCGGGACATGCAGCAACAACTTGGAAACATTACTAGCACCAAAAACCTTATGAATGGCTGCAAACCGAGCAGCCCCTTGTTCAGAGCAAAAATAAGGTGCAAAGATACAACCGGAGGCACATTTCCTTCTGACACTACAGAAAATCAATAAATACAAACAGAAATATCAAGGGAATATTTTCGTTGGTAAATTTTCAAGGGATTTTACCGACGGAAATATTCCCTCGGTATATACTGAGGAAATTACAGTGGGAAAAAAATTTAAAACAAAGAAAAAAAAATGATAACGTGTCATTTTTTACCAACGAAATTACCGACGGAATTATTCCGCCGGTAAAGTCTGTCGGTAAATCCGTCGGAATTTTTCAAAGAGCTCCAGAACTATTCACTTTTCAATTGCACTGTTAATTGTTGTTTTTTACGGACAAAATCACCGACGGATTGAAAAGTCGTCGGTGTTATTTGCCGGTTTTCTGAAAAAATTCAATTAATTTAAAATTTTCATTTAAATATTACTGACGGAATCACCGACAGAGTGAAAAATCGTCGGTGATTGTTGGCGGTTTCTGAAAACTTTTTATGAAATTGAAAATTTAAATTAAATATTACAGACGGAATTACTGACAGAATAATTAAAAAATATTAATATTTAATTCTCCATCGGTAATTCCGTCGCTAACGCGCCCAAATAAAAAGCCTGAATCCCCTTATTTCACAATAGACAAACTCATTTCTTCTTCTTCTTCTTCTTCTTCTTCTTCTTCACTATATGTAAAAAACATCAATATCTATTTCTTTCTCTTCTCTTCTATCCTCATCTCCTTCATGCTCGGGTATGTCTTCTTCTTCTTTCTTCTTTTATCCTCTTAGTTTTTTTTAATTAATATGATTTACGAAATTTTTTCTCTCTCCTTACCTTCACTTGCAACTACATTAAGGTAAGATTTTTCTTTTTTCTTCTTTTTTCATGATTTTTTTCACTATATTTGTTTTTTATTTTATTTTTAATTGTTTTTGCTCTTAATAATTGTATAAATGTTGTTGTGAGATTTTTTTTTTCATATGGGATCAATTTTTAGTTGATTTATTTATATGATTTTTAAATTTTTAGCAATTCCAACTTCATTTTTTTCATATGAATTTTTTTAGTTGAATTTATTTTTTTGTTTTATTTATTTGTTGAAAATTTGTTTGAGTTGATTTTCTTATTCTTATTTCCAAGCATTTTGAGTATATATTATAGAATGTTGATTTATGTTAATTTAATTATTTTATAATTTTATAAAATGGATTTTTTAAAAAATGTTTTTAAATAATTACCGACGGAATTACCTATGGTATTTTTCGAAGGATATACCGATGGAATTGAGCGGGTAATTTTTTTTTACGCGACTGTTCTATTGGTAATAATATTTTTTTATTACCAACGGATTTACCGACGGACAAAAAATTACCTATGAAAGATTCACCGACGGAGCATTTTCGTTAGTGATTTTGTTGGTAAATTAATTACCGACAGAATATGTGTCTTATACCGACAGAAAAATTCCGTCGATAAAACTGTTAAAACGTGTAGTGGGAGAAACTTGCATGCTCCACAAGGAGAACCAGTGCCAGTCACAGATGATGCCATGATGGGAGAAACAAAAGAAAGAAACAGGGAGAAGAAGAGAATCTTGAAATTTTTTAAAGGCACACGAGCACACTAGGAAATGGTGCAAAAAAAACGAATGAGGCTAGTGTGATTGCTAAGTTTGCTTTTGAAATTTCTTACTGCTACTTTTTTAAGTTCGATTTTTGGGACGTTTGATTGCTAATTTTTTATTTTTCCGCCGAACGCCGCACCTGGGAACTGTTGTTTTTTGTCGCTTTGTGGCTGTGGTGTTAAACCTCCACCTTCCGGTGATTGTTCACCGACAACTAATCTAATAATTTAAGACATCGTGAGTGATTAGTTAAGGACTAATGTGTGTTAAAGGGACAAATTCATGATTACTTGTATAAGTTTCTAAATCTTAAAATTATTTTAATTCAATGATAAGAGTTATCTCATACCAGTTTGTACACCAATTAAACTAAATTTTTATTCTAAACAATCTTAAATATGTATCCTCAAATCAGTCTGGTGTATTTAAAAAATATAAATTAACTACAAGTAAATCAGGAACTTTACTTGGGGAATCAAACAGTGGAGACATTATTATTATTTTTTAACTATTATAAGTATATAGCCATAAGTATTCTTGCAAGAATTGAGGAACTTCACGGTCTATAAATTGACGTTCATAAAGTACTGACACACAGATCTCCATAATCAGGAAAGAGCTGCACTTACTGTATACCATAAGTATTCTTGCATATAAAGCTGAATATTCAGGTGATTCTCGATCTGTTTCTTTTTTACAACAATAATTTAAGGTTTTTTATATTTTTTCCTGTGTGCAAATTCTCTCTGAGCTCTTGAGTTAATTTTGTTTCACACAACTTTACTACTGTGCAGTTCTTTACAACTTTACTCGATTTTTTTCCTTTCTGGTTCTCGATTTTTCCGGTGAAACAAAATAGACCCAAATTAATGAAGAGCTGAGGAAAGAACTGCACAGTAGTAAAGTGGTGTGACTCAATTAGCGCCAATTCTAGTACTTTTCAATATTCGTTTGTAGGAAGCCCTTATGTTTGAACTTCACGGTCTATAAATTGACGTTCATCCACGTACTGACACACAGATCTCCATAATCAGGGGAAAAAAAGAAGATTGTCGTGATCATTTAACCTAGGAGGCCATAATCTTCATTAAAGTCTCTCTGTGAAAAAACTAAAAAAGAAGAAGAGAGAGGATTTACCATTGTTTCTCTACGTTTCTCCATTTTCTTATGTCTTTTCTCTGTGTACATCATTATTACCTTCTCAATTCTAGCACTTGTAGACTTTGAAGCTTTAGTGCTGCTAGTATTTATTCCTTAAAAGTATTTTTTATTTAAAAATAAATTAAAATATATTTTTTAAAGAATTTATTTTTGATATTAAAAATAAAAACAATTAAATTTCCTTAAAAATATTTTTAAAACGAAAAGTAAAAATCTCAAATTAAAAAAAATTATGAATTATATATATAATTTTTTTTTATAAAGGTACTATATATTCCGATAGTTTTTTTCGTATCTTATAAATTATTTCCCAGTCTTCTCAAACTTTATAGCATACAGCACAGGAAAACCATGGAGAATGGTGCTCGAGTAATCAAGGGTTTTATTCTTTCAATTCCACAATCTGTGTCCCGACTCTGGCATAGAGCTGGACAACTAGCATCACAGCAGCTACCACCTCCCACCATGAACCAAGAAGAAGAGCTGGCCAACATGCTCCTTGCTCAGCAGGAAATGGAATGGCAAAAGACATTTGTAAGCATCTGCTTCACATCAGGACTTGAAATAGCCCTTCATTTTCACCAAATTACTGATTCCAAACTCGATTCCTTGCATTTAGTCTGTATCCTTGTTGCAATTATCTTTTCTTGCCTCTTTGTTTCACATTTTATCAACCCCGCCAAGTTTCCGATGACATCCAAAGTGTTGGGTAAAGTTGCAGTTTTCCTGGCAGCCACCGTGTTTTTCATCACCATTTCAATCCCATTCCCCCCTGGTGTCAAGTGGGCTACTTGGATAATCTATGCCATTTCGTTGCTTGTTATTGCTTTCTGCAATCTCTGCTACTAGACACGAGCTTTACATGGCATATATTTTTTTTCTGTCAGTGTTTCTATTTGTTCTTCGTCACAAGGCTTACATTTGCATGTTGGAAGGTGTTGAAATTCAGTGAAATCACGGTGTTATATATAACCATTGATCAATACAACATAATATGTGCCATTCAAACTTTTTATGTAGTATCTATGAGCTAAGAATGTAGAAAGGACGTTATCATCAAGACAGGTCGATGGTCTCATGGGGCATAATTCCCGCCGAGTTAAATAATAATTATTGCATTGAACAACAATCTCACTAGCAGAAACAAGTATAGAACAAGTGAACTTAAAATCGTTCAGCTAAGCAAACAAGAACTCTTACAAAAAATTCTGACCTCCCATTCAGTGAAGAATCGAAGACGTATTGGATTAACTTCAAATCCTCTGGACTGGTAGGTTCGCTCACTGTGAACGGACTTACCAGATATTTAAACATTTGCTTCACAAGTGAGTCAGATCTCACATTTAAGGAGACCAGAGAAGAACCAGAAATCCCTTCCTTGCTCCTGCAAATATGGATGACAAGAACAAATTGAGAAAAATGATCGTCCCATAAAAATGTGAACATTTTATCAAAATTGGTTTCATGTTCAGTGCCCTCCATTCAATTTCGGGTGACGAAAACTATAGTTACAACAGAACAATCATGTTCACATGTTGTCAACGCAGAAGACATATGCTAATACCTTAAAAAAACAATCCGGCTAAACAAATTGATACTATAATTGATCAAAGTTGCACCATCAAGCTTAGGATATGCAAATCATATTTAGCTTTTGCTATTGTTTTAGCATCATGACCCTGTTAATAATCATTACAAGGGAAGTGTGTGACTTTGCAGCCAAATTTCATTAACAAATAATGGCAGGAAAAAAAAACAGGAAAACAATGTTCAGAAATTTAGAGGGAAGAATCATTTTGGATTCACCTGTCTCTAGAAAGTGAAGAACTCAATTGTTTTCAGGGCCTTCCAACCAGTCCTGTCCACATATTAAAGCCTCTATATGATCTCTGGCCTGAAACCATTGAATGCAACTGCACCGCTGATAGTAGACTTTGATAGAATAGCTGATATTGGAATTGCTAAGAACTCACGAGCCATTTTACCAAGTGCTGGAAATCTTGGAGTATTGACTCGCCACCAAGCTAATACATCTGAAACCTTATCCCGGTTTTCCAAGGCTCTCCTAAATACCGATTAAGATCAAGTTTTTGTGAATCAACCACATCGCCATCATCTTTCTGCTTATGCCACTCACAGAATCCCCGGAACTTATCATCAGAATCTGGATCATGTGATGTCAGACAAGTGGTGTCCTTAGAAGGTGATGCTAGATAACTTCAATATCTTCGCCATTGGACAAACATATTTGTTTTTGCATCTCTCCGTCTATT
>Ga0307517_10005216_pt1 | contig 19678 bp, 24 predicted proteins | sample 23_EM_MG_FD_194515 | JGI IMG/M metagenome (GOLD analysis project Ga0307517, IMG submission 194515) | Populus trichocarpa ectomycorrhiza microbial communities from riparian zone in the Pacific Northwest, United States - 23_EM | ecosystem: Host-associated > Plants > Roots > Unclassified | place... | reverse complement strand
CCCCAAGCGAACTCTCATTATCACTAGCCATCGCAAGACCTGCCCCGGCGGAAGGACTGTCCTAACTCCCAATACCTCAATTGCAAAGAGAATATTAGTTATAATCTGCCTGACCCCCCCCCCCCCGCTCCAACTGCCCCGTCTTAGCAACTACCGTCACATTTGGAGTACCCAGATCCACAGCACAATCTCTCACGAGTACTATAACCTCATTAGCCGCTATGCCATTTAGAGCCGGGAAGGGGAACCGATAATCATTTCCTTATCCGCATGACTTGATTCAACACTTTGAAGGTATCGTACAATACCTCGTCGGGCGCCCACCCAGTCTAAAGAGAAACGTGGCTTGGCCGAAAAGCGAGGTTTGCTGGCGCTGGACCGTCCTTGTGGTTGCCGCTAGTTATCTAGTATCATACCGAAGAAAATCTCGATTACCGGTAGGTCCCCCGAGAGGTGTGAAATCGATATCGTTCTTGTGGGTACCGTACCGTGCCACTGTGGGAGGAGGCCACACATGCACGAGTTTCTGCCTTATCGTTCAAGTCGCGCACTGTCATAATGGCCATCCACGAAAGCTCCTACTCCCAAGCGATACAATAAGCCCAACTGCATCTGCGCAAACTAGAGGGGCAGCCTAGGTGGCTGACCCTGCAGAAACGATTTTTGATGGAAGCCATAAGCACCTTAGACAGGGATGATATTGTTGGCCCGCCCAAAATTAAGATATACCCGGCGTTATCACTCAATAGTATTATACCAAACAAAAGTCGTAACCTCCCTCGACGGAACCCACCCGAGTAGTGCCCCAGGTAACCCACACACAAATGCACTACATAGCGGGAACCACGATAGTTTGTTTATTTAGCCGGCTGTGATGGTCTCATAACGGATTTCTAGTAATCCTAGCTTATTATTTCATCCTTAGACATACGCCTCACACCGATATTACTTCCAGACCTCTCATGGCTGATCAGCCTCCGGAAATAGGTTTTTGCGCTCCCAGCCACTTGGCCCGCCATAGCAAACCCATGCGAGCAAGTGAAACCCCGCAGGACTAGCCCAGTAACTAACTTGAGCAAAAGCTCTACCTAGGTTATCCAAGGATTGGAAGGCTCTTTCACACAACAAGAGAGCGGTCTATAGGAACACTTTGGGGATTAGATTTTCCAATCACTATCAATATACCGCTGAACACCGTAAATTACGGCATTGGCGATCATCCCCCAATTCCCCCCCCCTCCTGGTATACAAGGTAAATCTGTAAAAACTGAAATACCTATAGAAAGTAGTGTTTACCAATAGACGAACAGATAAGGAGGCTCTAATCACTGATAAAATGCTCCCATGCCGGATGGTGCGAGCTCAGCTTTCATCGAGCTCCAGCATGGAATTGATATTCGGCTCATAAAATATCACTCGAAAGCGTAAACCTGCAACCAACAAGGGGAAGCTTCGATCCCAGACGCAAAATCCAGGCTCGATAGGCGCAGTACCATTGTAGGCCCTGGTCGCACCTGCGCTGATAATACCCCTAATTTAATTCGCACTGCAGTTGGCCGTATCATAATACCTCACAATCTCCAGCGCACCCGATATCATAATAACCATCGCTCCAAAAGACACCCCCCTCATTCCGCCTTCCCTTCCCTCCTCCTCTCTCATCTCCGGTGCGCAGGAGCATAGAGCCGCACCGCGCCGTGAGCTCTTTGATTCTTTTTTTTTGCAACCTAAATGAGGGCATCCCTTGTATTGGAGTTGGAAGACTCCCTCTTGCTTTCCCTTGATACTTAAATATCGAGATCGGGTAAAAGCTCTGCTGGCGCTAAGTAGCCTTTCAGCAAAGCACTCGAACATGCTGTTTCCTACCGATATCGCAAGTCGCGCTATTGGGGTGTTGGCCATTCGGTGGCTTCAATGCGGGCCAACCGGGAGTCTCATGCAGCCTCTAGATACCTGTTAGAACATACTTTTTGGCGGTTTCTCTATTGATACGTTTTATGCTATCAAATTAACTGCGAGCCGGGTGGGGCGAATGGGTGAGATAAAAGACTGTCTACTACCCTCTCCTCACCTTCTATACTTACGTTCATGGCGGGGGGTACCCTGAAAGGAAAGGACGGAGGAGATTTCGACGAGGCGGTGTCTCCCACGCCTCAAACAGCGTGGGGGATTGCCGCTCCGTGCGACTGGAGCAGTGCTGCCACCCTGTTATGGCCACGCCTAGTAGCGGGCAAGAGTAGTATTTGGCCGCAATTACCAGATTTATCAGGGTTGACCTCTTCCCGCATGAGTAGTATTTTCACCACTTTCTCATACCCATACCATGCGGCGAACGAGAGCGGTGTTCGGCCGCGATTATCAGGCTCGTCAGAATTGACTTCTTCCCGTCCGAGCAATATCTTCATCACTCCCTCGCGTCCACTCGAGGCGACAAACGAGAGCGGTGTTCGGCCGCAATTATTTGGTTTGCCAGAGCTGACTTCTTCCCGCATGAGTAGTATTTTCACCCATTCCTCATGTCCATTCCAACCAGCGAGCGAGAGTGTTCGGCCGTGATTATCTCGCTCGTCGGGGCTAACATCCTTCTACTCGATTCTCATAATATTTTCACTACCCCCCCGTGTCCATCGCAACGAGCCTGCGAGAGCGGCGTTAGACCACTATTATCTGGTTCGTTGGGGTTGACATCTTCCCGCATGAGCAGTATTTTCACGGCCCCTTCACTCCCAAAGTTCTAGCCGGGGATTGTGTATTCACGTCACCGGATTGCTCCGTCACTTCCAATTATGGAATCGCTCAACCTCGGATATTTTGGCCCATAAAATTTGTTCGGAACCAATAGTTACGTCCTAGCTCAGGAAGTCCAGAACCCCAAGAACCAAGACTACAGTGCAGTACCTTGGCTTCAGACTCAGGCAAGACAACATGAGTGAGCAAACTACGTGACCAGCAAGCCAAAAACCATCTGTGCAAGAGAGTTCAGGATGCCACAAGGCCCAGGGCCTACCAGTCGCATTCCGCTGCTAAAGAGAGCTGTGGTTTAAGCCCTAAATTGGCATTCGGGAGTTAGTTTTGATGCGATAGGGATTGTCACAGCTTTGGCGTGAAACTTAATAGATGCATCATTCAGGGCGGAAGCAACAACTTTGATGGATAATATCTGAAATCTACTTCATCAGCTTCCTCAGATTCTTGAGCACATATAATACATGTAATTAAAGTCATGGTCCTGTTTTAAGGTGTCTTTTCCCATTTCACCATTGATGCAATGGTGATCATTAATTTTGATGGATTATATTGACTAAAATATCCGAGGATGAGTGATTCATAATTGGAAGTGACAGAGCTGTTCCTTTATCCAGTGAATTAGGCGGGTCATCATCGAGTCAAGCTACTACCCATTTATCATACGGTTTGGTTGAAGGTCACGCCGCAGGTGACTAGAGACGGATACAACTAGTAAAATAAAGTAACCCTCCACCGCCTCACGGCAATTTCTCTCATAAAATATGCATTTTCATCACATGAGAAATGATTACCGCAAAGATGAAAAACAAACTTAAAAAGAATGGGACATTTGAGGCGAAAGAGTAGATTCAAATGATCCCCATACCCGTTGACTGTATCGTAACCTACGGCATAGCATATCATCCATCCGAGCACTAGCCAATACTACTATTTTCATCACGGATGGGGGTGATGAGGGGTACAGTACACCTCCCGGTTTTATATGGGGATCGCTGGTGGGTGCCCATATGGGCTTCTGCTCAGCTAGCACTACTGGCTCGAGTACAATAGTGATTATGACTTTCCCCCCGCAGGTCTGTTGTGGCTACCGAGACTAGGTTTTTTTTGTGTGCGAAAGATATTACCGGTACAAGTATGGGCGGCCGGAACTATACATTCATAGCTCATATCTACGGAAAAGCTAAAGCGCTATGGCGGACCACTACAAAAAAAACCAAAGCAAGCACTATACACGCTTTTCTATAAAGAAAAAAAAATGATGCCACAGGATCATCAATCCTGCATCTCCATCCCCCCGCCCTGTCCACCCGCATTCCAATCCCCCCGCCCTGTCCACCCGCATTCCAATCCCCGCCCCACAGCCCATCCAATTTAAACCATTCAGCCAACCCCGTAACAATCTCTTTCCGATCGTCAGTATTATGGCAGCGGTAGCCGGCTTAACACCTTGGTAGTCGTAGGGACCGCGGTTGGGGGGATCAAACCAACCTTGACTCCTTCCATCCCTCCGGTCCATTTTGAAGACCTTTGCCGCTGTTTTCATGTCGGGGATGCCTCCTTTACCTGGTCGCCCACACTTTCGTGCGACCTGCATCAGGAAGTCTGTTGTGAGATTAGTGGCTGTAGTATCGACGATGGGAGGGAGGTTGTAAAAGCGGAGGAGTTTGTCAAAGAGCCTGTGGGATGTAGATAGCCGGCGGATAAGAAGGGTAACTTCAGGTACCGGGTCGAGGATTTACTTTGGTTGGAGGGCACTTAGGAGGATGAGGTGTGCCTAGTCGGCCTTTGAGCCACTATTTTGAACTATTTGTCTAGCTTGACTTCTCGTAAGCTGATGGTGACGGCGGCTTCAGCACCAGGCGGAAAGGCGGTCAGCAAGCCACTTAGATGGCGGGTAAGGGTGTTGATAACTGATAATATCCCAATATTCGGGTATCCAATTACACCCACTGATACCAACCGGTTGAGCTGTTTGGCATGCGCAAATAATTTTAGAGCCTCCAGAAGGGTAGCTGAGGTGCCCCCTGTACGGTCAAGGTTTATGATCAAATGTCTGGGTATTCGCAGCTGACCTGCTCGCCCTTAGTGGCAGCGTTGGGAAGTATCTGCGGAGATAATCTAACTACCCTTCTTATCCGCCGGCTACCTACATCCCACACGATCTTTGAGAAACTCCTCCACTTTTACAACCTCCCTCCCATAGTCGATACTACCGCCACTGATCTCACAACGGACCTCCTAATGCAGGTCGCACGAAAGTGTGGGCGACCAGGTAAAGGAGGCATCCCCGGCATGGGAGCAGCGGCAAAGGTCTTCAAAATGGACCGGAGGGATGGAAGGAGTCAAGGTTGGTTTGATCCCCCCAACCGCGGTCCCTACGACTACCAAGGTGTTAAGCCGGCTACCGCTGCCATAATGACTGACGATCGGAAAGAGATTGTTCAAGAGTCTGCTGAAGAGTTTAAATTGGATGGGCTGTGGGGTGAGGATTGGAATGCAGGCGAACAGGCCGTGGAGAGGAGATACAGGATTGGTGATCCTATGGCATCTTTGTTTTTCTTTTTATAAAAGCCTATATAGTGCTTGCTCCGGTGTTTTTGTAGTGGTCCGCCATAGTTCTCTAGCCTTTCCGTAGATATGAGCTATGAATGTATAGTTCCCGCCGCCCATGCTTGTAATGTCTTTCGCACACAAAACCCTAATCGCTGTAGCCACCACAGACCCGCGGGAGGGAGATCATGATCACTATTATACTCGAGTACACTAGTGCTAGCTGAGCAGAAGCCCGTATGGGCACCCACCACCGATACCCATGTAAAACCGGGAGGTGTACTGTACCTCCCCACCACCCCCATCCGTGATGAAAATAGCTTACCACACTAAAAATCATATAAGCAAAATAAAAGGTATAACCTCACCTTTATATCTTCTTCCACCCTGCTCCTTCTTTCTTTGCTCTGTCCCCTCTACGAATCATGAAAATTTGCGACCCAACACTCATGGTCAATCTGCGCTACCGCCTTGTCGCCGAGACGGGCGAGTATACCATCGAACAGCTCGAGCATGTGAGTATCCATCTTCTCAAATACCGCACTGATCGTGCGGATGATCCCATTGCGATTCTAGCAAGCAGGGATTTCCCACACACCGTTCATGCAAGCACTAGCGACCTTAGGGAGGGCAGAGGTATTGGAGGTAGTGGCTTTGGGCTTGCCTAGCTGGGTTGGGATGGATTTGAATTCGATTAGGTATTAATGAAAAGAAGGGGAGAAGGGTCCCGGTTCTTCTTTTTTTCCTTCACTTTTTTTCCTGTCTACCCCCCCAGGTTTATTTCGACCTCATTTCCGCATTGGATGTGGGGACGTCGTGGGATTCGGTCGGTGGTATTGATAATTAATGTAATAATTATCATAACTTGAATAACCGTTACCTCATTAACATCATCATAGCTGGTCACTCGTCTAAAAAAACTCAGTGCCCACTTCCTCACATCCCAACTAATCCTCCGAGCAGGTCACCCGCCACTATATTAGGTGGCTCCTATTTTTCGTTTGACCGGTCTTAATAACCTGCGCGCATGTGATCGATAGGAACTCGTACCCGTATCATAATGACTATGGTAGAGTTCGAGAGCTGCCACCGTGGCCACCCCCGGTACTAATAGGTTCCCGGTAGCGTGAATTTAGATGCAGCCCATTCACATCATTTGGATAAATAGAAATAGCAATCAGGGTCACGTGTGAACGTACGAAGGGAGCTCGATAGCTAGAACGGGAGGTTCCGTCATTCTTGTGGCACGTACTTTCGCTAACCGTTTTTTTGACGCAAGGTGCAAGTCATAATGTCGCACCCGGCCAACCCTCCCAGCCTGGTATCATAGTTCTATCACTCGCACCCAGCTCCTCTGCCCCCTCCTCATGAAATCCATTTGCCCAGATTTCCCACTCACGCTTACACATTCGCCAATCCGGGATATGATGTCCTTCGTGCTTGAGTAATTTAACATCTGGTGGTGGAAGCCTCTCCCCGACTGATACCTCCCCGTGAGAGAGAGAAATCAACCGTCTGAGGGGGGGCAGTGAGCGGCCCAATGGCATCTTCACGCTCCAGCTCGGGGGTCTCTTCTAAAATACCAGGCCTTTCAATAAACCCCCGAGTTAACAAAGCCGATCACACCAACAGATTCCGATACCGAGAGGGATCAGCGATCCTTCGGGCAACCCCATTCCAGAGTCCGATCTTCCACGAAAAACTGTGTGGTTATTGAAAACCAACTGTACTTCCACAAACAATGTCGTTATGCAAACAAAAAGCAAAACTCAGTCAGAGCCTTCGAACGGACGTCGAAATACACATAGATACAAGTATGGTACTCCCAATCGGACAACGTTAACCTTGAACTAAGGCTAAGGATACCGTATTATCCGGCAAGAGTTTGGTTGAGGTTAGTGTAGATTTTCTTAAACCTACCCACCCACCACCACCCATATGCCTACAACTGTGGCGAATGGGCGTTCCTTACGCCCTGCTGTTGATTCGGTTGCTTTTTAATTCACTTTAGCTCCAATCCGAATTTTGCCTCATAATACGTTATTAGAGGGGTTTAGCCAGCCCGTGCTAAAAGATAATTGTGCTGTTGCCAGAGGCAACCAGCCCATTCACCGTGGCAACGCCACTAGTCTCGGTGTTTATGTTTTGATAAAAGATGCACGATGTGTTAAACGGTGTTGTTGAGCACAGTGTTCCGCTCCGTGTATCCCCATAAGCAAACAACCAAGACAGGTTAGCCAGACTAGATTCCAAGTCACGCCCCACGATAAAACCACCATCTTACATAACTAAGAGAAATATTCTTTTAGCACAGGTTGGCTAAACCCAGGCCATCCACCATCATATCTTCTTGGAAACTAGCTCAAAAATTTAGCACACAACAGCACAGCCGGCTAACCCCCCCTATTGGGCTTATAAATACTCGTATGCGATTACTATATTTGGCACAGGAATGCCAAGAAAGTGGTGCAAAAAATGTATCGCAGGAAAGCATTTGGTAAGTGAGGCGAACAAGGTCCATGTAGATTATATAAAGTCATTTTAGCCTTCTATCTTAATATCTATCATACATGCAAATATCATTGCTCATCTACCACTTCAGCCCAATTCGGTTCAAGAAAAAAAAAAATCCCCCGGTAAAACAAGCAAGCTACAATTTTGGGCACAACCAACCTGTCGTAAACGTCAGCCGACAGAGAATCCGCTGGCATGGGCACACTGTGCACGCCAAGTCCCCTAAGATCCACCAATTCAGGCCCCAACTCATCCACATTCATAGTACTAACGAGTCTCATTCCCACCTCGAACTCGTCCTTGAGCAACTGCATAGCGCTGACCACACCCGGTTCACCATCGCATTCATAGCGTGCAGGAACGGTCTGCCGATGCTGACGCCCTTCGCGCTGAGGCAGAGGGCCTTAATGATGTCGGTTGCGCGCCGGACGCCACCGTCAGTGTAGACTTCTATTCTATCGCGGACTTTGCGACTGCGCAGTTCTGGCATGACTTCCGCTAAAATCTCAATCGCACTGGGGGCTGTGTGGAGTTGGTGGCCCTCGTGGATGGAGAGGACGGCAGCCGGCTTTTAGCACGTCTTCGATGCGCGGCACACCCTTGAGGACCATGGGCATCTTTGTAATGGATTTGAAGTACGGAATGTCTTGCCAGGAGAGGCTGGGATCTATGAAACTGGAGATTGCGCGTGCAACGCCTTGCGAGCGGTCAATGGCGTCTGGTGTTTTACTTTGGATGTCGGAGGCCGCATCGTCAAACTTGATGCGGATGTCTGTCGAGTTTTGCATTAGGTGGAACAATTAATATGTAAAGAGCAAGTGGGTTACCCTTTTCTCTACGCCCAAGCTGCTGAGCATCAACCGTGATGAATAGCCCTTTGCACACCGTTTTCTCCGCATGCTGAACAACCCCTTTCATAACCCCACGACCCCTACTAACGTAGAGCTGCAACCACTGAATCTGATCTCCCTTCTTAGCATCGATAATCTCGTCAAAGTTGCAGGAAGATAAGGTAGGTATCATCTGGATAACACCATGTCTACCAGCTGCCCTGGTAACCATCACCTCTCCCTCCGGATGACCCAACTTCCCCAGGGCGGTGGCGGTGACATAGAACAGTACCTCGCACTTGCTCCCTGTTATAAAGTAACTTTTATCGCTGTATTTTTCCCACGTCCCTTCCCTATGTCCTGCCAAAACCGCGGTCTAATATACTACCAGAACGCAGTCACAATAGAAAGTACTCGTGTCCTCATCTCGGCTTCTATATACAAAATGTATATGATGAGGTCAACCACTCGTAACCAGATCTAGAGCTAACCCTTGTGATCATATACACTAACGCTTCAACTTCCCACACTGTCCAACTCTAGCTAAACCAGATCTCTCCTTTTCTCTAGTCGTCCATGTCATACGTATAGAACCTTCGTGAAAATTCTAACACTCCCGAGCATGCTGGTGCTCGAGTCCACTTTCTCCACGTCTACGAGACCCCGCGGGCGGAACCAGATCTTGTGGTACGCGGAGTGATTCTCTCGCAGGGTGATCTCGTCATCGGCACCCGAGTAGTATTAGGCCACCAAGATATGGATTTCGAGATGGGCGACGAGTGATCCTCGCGCTCCAACAGCAGCCTCCCTACTACATCGTGCCCGCTCTCCGCAGTCTGACAACTCGATCGATTCTGGAATATGAAGCCCAGGCGAAGGGTGTTCTCCCATTGTCTTCTGTAATGTTGGCCTTGACCTCTTCATATCCCAGTAGTATCTTAAATACTCCATTATCCCAACACTCCGGAGCCAACAAAAGTGGTATCTGTCCGCTGTAATTCGGGATACTGGGGTTGGTATTGGGAAGATCAGGCGGGAGCCGCATTGCTACCTTGTGTGTCTGTCTCCCTTGCTGGATCCCCGGCATGGCTCGAGAGGCAAGGTTCACCATAGAGGTATTGAACAACGACCCTGCATTGGGGCCACCCAAAATTGGCCGCCAAGCGGCTCGTGGGCGCTGGACAACATCGTCTTGCGGACGTACTGCTACTTCTCCCGCACAGGGACAATATGTCGTTCCAACGGCTGTGGCATAGAACGCGCTACTGCAGCCTTGACTAGCTCCGCTTCTTCGTCAGAGTCGATAAGTATGTTGTTAGCTTCGATTTCGTCAGGGGGGTGGAGCTCCTGCATTGATTGCCGCTTCTAGTGCCTTGTTAGCTGGGAAAAGAAGTGCGTGAAAGGATTGGATATACTTTGTTGTTTCGCATGGTTCTTCATCTGGAAGGCTGCCAGGAGAATGTCGTATGGCTGGGGACGGCCGAGGACCGCACGCTTGATTCCCATTGAGTGGGACTTGCAGGTCAGGGAACGGGCACACAGAGGGCGCCATGAGCAAGTTGGACTCCGCATTGCTTCTCCACATCAACCAGGGCTAGGAACATTAGCACTAAATTTCATAAAATGAACCAAGAGGGCTACCTTTTGGTTTTGGATCGGGCTTCGCAGGCTTTTCCCTCTTTTTCTTCTCCTTGGGAAGCTTTGGTTCGGCGTAGTGTCAGTACAATGACAGGTATTACAGAAAAGTGGTGTTCTGCCATGCCTTCTGGAATATTAGGATTGACAACCTCTCGTGCCGGTAGGAGCTTTACCACCCCATCATGTCCCCTCCCCGCAGACCAAGAGACCGGTGTTCTGCCGTAAATGTCTAGTAAATCTGCGTTGACCTCACTTTGCACCAGCAGTAGCCCGGCTACTTTATTAATCCCACCATAGGCAGCCCAAGCAAGGGGTAAAGTATCAAGAGGAAAAAAGTGTGTTCCCCCCACCACGATCACCCGACAGGGCAACTAAACATTCTATACCCCTTTGTTTCACCTTGCCACTTGCTTTGCGGTCCACTCCTACCAACCGGTTTTGACCTACACCTTTTTGCCCACACTCACCAATCCGCCCATTGCCCCTTTCATGAGTTTTTTATAAGCGGGAGAACATTTAACACCACATGCACCCGATTCAGCATGCTGGAGGAGAGCAGATGAGACGAAACACGCCCGGCAAGTAGGGCAACTACCCACCTACAGGTGAGCATTCACGTAGGCTTACAAGAGACTGGGGAGGTCCTACCGGAAAGCCTTCTTGTCATGGGTAATACTCTCAAGATGCGCCCTAAGCGCGGTTGCACTAGTGAATTTCTTCCCGCATCTGAGGCGAGGGCAGACATAGGCTTCAAGTATCTTGTTCCAACAGTCTTCCGGGTCCTCCATGGGGCAATCGGTTCGTTTTGCTGGAAGAATGTAGTTGAGACCATTGACGAAACCCTTCGGGGCGAGTTCTTCAGGCTTGAACCCATTACCGGTCTCGGCAAGGGCAACTTTAACGCGGCTAGGAAGGATACCAGCACGCCAGGGGTGTGTGGTAGTGCTACCAGCGAGAATGTCGGTGGGGAGGTCTTTCTTGGCAAGGGGAGAGTTTTCATAATGTATGAGCTCGGGAAAGTCCTCGGGGGAGGGGTCACCCTTGCACTGTCCGGATTCGATATGCTGGGTGATACCAGAAATAGAGTTAAACAAGGCATCGCAGGCTGGACACTGGTGAGTGGCTGTTGGTTTGGGCTTGTGGACCTAGGTGTCGTATCAGATTAGCTGGCCAAACATGCTTCAAGAATGGAAGGGGAGAAGGGTTGAAGACAGACCTGCTTCCAATGAAGATTGAGAGCCTCAACAATGTGAAACTCCGGAGAGCACTCACGACAAACAAGGGGCTCGGAACTATCCACCACATGCCCCTTCAACTCCTCCTTGCCATTAAAGTTAACCCTACACTTTCCACAGTAAAGGTGCCTCCCGAGATCATCCTCGCCTCCAAGAATAGGGTCATCTTCGGTATCCGAAACTTGACACCGCACTTCTGGCACGGAAAATAGCCACCTTGATTCCCATGTAAAATGGCATTCGAGTTCCGGGTCGGCTTGCACATGGCCTTGAACTTGACGCTATTCTAGTATCAGTGTCCGAGTCAGAGTCGGTGAAGAGACTCCAATAAATTAGTTATGTCTGTGCGGTAAGAAGAGGGAACTCAGGGGAGGGTGTTACTCAGGGAGATAATAAGGTATAGCCATTCTTGATTTATAATTAATTAAAGAGGGTTTTGTGAGATGTGTATTTGCGGTGTTGCTGTAGTGGGGCTGAGGGGTAGGTTAGTGGAGGAAATTTGGTAGGGCGATGATGGTGGTGAATTCACAGGTGATCTGTGTTTTTTATTTTGTTTGTTTGGCTGCGTAAGGTGAGCCGGAGTGTCGGGATTATTATTTTTTGGCGGGTGGGTAGGGTTCTCTTTTACGTTGGGCTTAGGGTTGGGAAACAAGTAACAGCAATCATTTCCAGGAAAACAAAGAAAATATTTACATAATATTATAATACCTTCAGTGCAAGAAACTAGCATAAGCCCCTCAAGATCTCGAGGGGTTGTTCATGCCCAAGTTAGCCACACCCATGATATAATTTTTATGAAAAGATGACTTGGAGAAAAATTACCCTAATGTTTTTTCTTCGAAATGAGTGAATACCAGTGAGAGAAGCTCCGTGGTTATCGGGAATTTAGTGAAGATATAATCCTTCTCCTGTTTCCCGCACCGGTACCGGTACCGATGTTGTGCAGGCACCTTAGGAGTTAGAAGCTGAGAACCTCTCATGGCTCAGCCTATTCACCAATCCCCCCTTTTAGTCTTCCGATTGAGGCTTCTGAGGCGCTCTAAGGTTTTGTGCCCGTACGGGAAGGAGTACTGTGAATAACTGGCCAAGCCATTTCCCAATTAGATATAGCTCAAGGTCATCCTCCCTTGCTTCACAAGCTACCCGCGTCGCACTACCTCAACGACAGCACGAGCCGTGGAATTATACTCGTAGGCAAATAGACGGACAAGAGGCAGCAAACAAAAAACTCACTGGAAAGGACATTGCAGAGCACAATAATAAAGGCTCTTGTTGGATTATTCTTCATGGCAAGGCTTATGATGTGACGGAATTCCTATCTGAACACCTAGGGGGCCCTTAGGTTATCTTGAAGTACGCTGGCAAAGATGCCATGGAGGGATTCGAGCCAATTCATCCTCCGGAAATACTTGATGAGGCATTACTCCTCGCAACTTGAAATTCTTTCTATTGGCTCATCGCACTAATTTTCGGGAGGGTTGGCACCTCGATTGCTCCAAGCACCTCGGCGAAGTAGACATGTCCCCACTGACAGCGGAGGAGAAAGCTTTCGACCCGCATGAGGAATCTCAAGAACAGCGTCGCTTCGAGGCCCCCGCTAGCTCAATGCTTCAACCTGCATGATTTCGAGTCCGTTGCCAAGCAGATCATGAAGAAGACCGCGTGGGCCTACTACTCCTCCGGTGCCAACCACGAGATCACCCTGCGAGAGAATCACTCCGCGCACCACAAGATCTGGTTCCGCCCGCGCGTTCTCGTGGACGTGGAAGGAAGTGGATTCGAGCACCAGCATGCTCGGGAGCAAGTGCGAGGTACCGTTCTATGTCACCGCCACCGCCCTGGGCAGTGTTCGCAACGGGGCAGTCCGTCCGTCCTGGGCCAGGACGAGGACGGACTACATTTCGTCGTCCCGTCCGGTCTTTTCCTGAACTTGCCCGACAAGCAAGAGCTAAGGACCAGGACGGACGACATTCTGTCGTCCCCCACCGTCCCCCGCCGTCCCCGCCGTCCCCGGCGGTCCTATGTAGTTACCTGCCGTCCCCGGGCAGAAGTTGTCCCAGATCGTGGGGTTCGTCGTCCTTGCTAATGACGGCCGTCCTGGGAATTCAAGGACGAGGACGGACAACATTTTGCCGTCCCGTCTCGTCCGGGGGTCTTGGCAGTCCCCCCGCCGGGCCCTACGGGGGCCCCGGACGGCTGAGAACACTGGCCCTGGGGAAGTTGGCTGCTTCGCCAATGACTTTGTGCACCTTTAGTACGTGATTGCGCTCTTCTTCCTCCTCCCCTTCATCATCTTCGCCTCCTTCGCTATCATTTTCGCCCTTCTCACTACTGACTTGTCGCTCAACCTTCTCGACCACAATTTTTCTAATATCCTCGCAGATTCTAATGGTCAGGTCACCATCAGATTGAAGGTTGAATTGAGTGATCCTCCGAGCAGGACCGGCTGTCTGGGCTTCGAGTATTGTCTGGAAACTGTTGTCTTCCCTTATTACGACATTGATTGGATACGAGAGGCGGGTTATAGTCACATTTCTTCACCGGCCGTCACTCGGTTCTTCCTTACTGCTTGCAGTGGGCGAGCGCACCACTTCCGCCACTACGACATGCGCCGAGTCACAAGGGTGGTATTCTACGCCCTGCTGGATAATTAAACAAAATAAGCGCAAATACGGCACCAAAAGAGCAACAGTGGGAGAGAAGATAATGATCGCGAGCAACTTGAAGTATTTTCGTCGATGAGTTACTTGCTAAGCTGAGGGTAATAACAAAAGTATATATGAAAAGCAAAACACCATTCTCTGTCTTCCAACCATCGCCACACATTTCCACTTCGTTCCGCAAATGCCTCCTTATCGCCTTGTCTATCCTTCAAAGAAACAAATGAAATAAACACTCTGTTATCCTTGAACAAAAGAGATGTATGACAAAAGAAAACTTCCTTCATTCCCGTAGCCTTGATGCTTTCCACCTGTCCTATCCATCCGTCAATGAAAACATCATTCTTAATCTCCGTTCTTTGATGAAACAAAAGAAATCAACATGCCGAGCAGCTTTTCCAACAATAATTGCTGGTGGCTTTATTGGGAGGAGCATTGGCGAGCTGAGGGTTACAGAGCAGCCGAAGGTCCCTGTGATATTGTCCAAGTAGAATGCTATAAGGGGGAGAGAGCCGTTGGTAGCAAGGGGGTCAGAGTTATGTGTATGGACAAAGGTTACATGTTTGAGTTTGTTTGATGGGCCACAGTGATTCTGTGATGGATATTTAAAAGCGCTGTATATAATATTGTAACTTGATAATAGAGTACAGTTGGTTAGGAGGTGGTACAATTTTGGACCCCTGGCGAAGGGTTGAATAACACGCGGAAGTCGAACAAGATTCACGAGGCTTAGGCTCCCTTTCCCACCTCACAACCTTCAACTATAGTTATTCGGAAATAGCACACAGGTAATTCCAGCAGTGCCCTCCTTCCCTGGTGAATTAAAAGGCCAAAAGAAACCCCCACGAATGCTGTAGCGTGCCCCTTATCTGATTTATTTCACAAAAGAAAATGATCGTTCTCGCGCTCTTAAGAAACGAAAGTAACAACCCAGAACCACCATCCACCCTCCAAAATTTTCCTATTCACCATCCCTACCCACGCGGCAAAACAGGTATCAATCTACTAACAGCTCTAATAACATAGCAAATACTAACGTACGGTGAGTGTTGCTCCGGAATACGCGCGAACTTCCAGAACATACCGAGGAAGCTGTAGTAGGCAAACAAGGTCAGATGGACGAGCTGGACGAGAAGAGAAAAGGAAGGGAGAAGACAACAGCCACATTCTTATCCTTCCTCAAATCAACCATTCCAAGGACTGTCTGGCCGATGTATGTGCAAGTACTGATTAATAGGAGGATTACTTGGAGTATGGCGTCGAAGTGGAAGAGGGAGGACTGCATTTTTGATTTAGTTTTCTTTTTTGCTCAAATATAGTGGTGATAGGGGGGGGCGGAAGAGGATTGATGCCATCGCAACTATGATAGTACTAATGGGAGAGTGGGATAGTAAGCGCCGGTATGGTGGATGGCGGGGGGGGTTTGCATCGAGTTGAGGTATGTAGGTATGATAGGTGGGTAATAGGTATGTAAGGCAAGGTGACTTGAGCTTGAGAAATGAAAGAGTTCGAGAAAGAGAGGGTAAAGGTAAAGGTTAAAGAAGACCCTACAGTACTTGGTAAAGTTACTGTATCGTTGGTCTCAGAAATCAGAGACAAAAGACCGCGAGAAGGAGCAGAGCTTTCTGGATGTACTATGCTCGAGTAACTTACTTCGATACCACGGTTTCAACCTTCTTCATTCAACGACATACAGTACATAACCCATCCAGGGTTTCAGTACCACCAAAACAAAACAAAAAAACAAACAAAACAAAAAATAAAACAAAATAACAATCACAAATTCATAGTTAGTCTATGAACACCAGGGATGGCGAAGGTAAGAGGATGTTGGGAATAGTGTACGCTCTATTGGGGGTATGTTGAGAACTGGCTCTCTTCCTCGAACGATTTCTGCCTTAATATTTGTTGAACTATCTATTCACGGGTTTCTATGCGATATTGGCCACTTTAGTTCATGCTGGGAGTAAACCCTGCTGTTCGCGGACTAACCTTTACACCTGAGTACACCCTGGGCGCTAACCAATAGTAGATGACAGACCCCCAGGTGAGTATATTAAACCACTTTACATGCCAAGCAGGCAACCCATCACTATCTCTAAAAAGTTTCCCAAGGGTAGGTTTTGGCATATCCAGATATACGAGGTATCGCCTAAAAATCTCTAGGAAAGAAGTCCCAGAGGGTTCATGTTCGTCGCCACCACAAAATCGAGAACCGCTCCAACAAAAAGCCCCACTGGGAACGAAATGGGGCCAAAACGCGTCCAGAATTTCATCCAAAAAAGATGAATGACAAACTCAATATTCTCAGCTGTTTTCTATATAAGATCGTTTACATTCCGAGATTGAGGAGGGAAAGCTATTGAAAGAACAGGACCAATTGCGAAGAGAACTTGCAAAGCAGAGAAAGGAGGAGTTAGTGGGTATGGCAGAAGGCAGGGGGGATGCTGTGTAGGACCAGGGGGGAGGTTATGAGAGTTCCAGTAAGTTATACAGCGATGATATGAATGAAAATGACACTGATTCTAGAGTATTACCCATCCCGTGAGGAAAAGGTACAATAAAAGACAAAACAAACATAAACCGAACAGAACCAAATTCTGAAAAGAGGGGAAAAGACAGGGGCTTCCGCGAATATTCCACCTACCATACCATCATCCCAAACAAAACAAACCTCGACCACCATACGCAGCGGCCAAACCCAAAGCTAACATATCACATAACCAACCAGCAAACTAATTGTAACGGGGGCACTCTGTAGGAAGACGGATCTTAAGATTGCGACCTCACCGAAGACTCAAAGTAGAAGTAAGGATCAAAATAAAGATAAAGATAATTCCAAGTAGAATCAAGCGGTAAAACTTAATATCGTTAAGCCTGAAAGCTTCACTCAATAAGTTCTCTCGAGGATCATTGGTTCTCAGAATAGGGTGTCTCTCGCTTTAGTTAAGTAGAATAATGTAAAGCCAGAGGACACCCGTCAACCATTCTGACCTTTCGCGAGCACCCTACTCAGCTCAGGGCTGTCCAACTCAGCCGCCAAGTGTGGGTTAACACTCGGAGGCAGTCGAACCGCTCGGATATTAACTATGTCCACAAATAGGAAGTGCTTCTGGTGATGTCTCTCCAACTACATCTGCATGAGCGAAAACTCTTTCCTATCGGTAGAATCTCAGTGGCCGACTGACATGTCCACCGTAGAGATAATATCCATTGGGACTCACTGGCCCAGCGGTGGTTTCGTCTATACAAGCTACGCAGTCCATCGGCAAATCTACTTGGCTACTCTAAGCTTCTAAACCTGACTGCATGCTCCCACGATAAGAAATCTCCGGCTGCCTGACTGCATGGGGGCTACCCACAGTCAACCATGCGGGACCCTCTTAAATCGTGACAAGACTCACACCTCTAGAGTCCACTAATAACCCATGGTAATGCTACAGTTCACGGGGTAGCCTGGGACTGGCTTTGGGGTGGTTGTCCTGGAAGCCTTGCAGCTTCCCCGGTCAGCCCCAAGCCCTCTACTGTTAACCATACAACTACCCGGCGGTCAAAGTATGTCCGTAGGTGGTTCCCAGGTGTTATCCAGGTGGCGCCCCAGGAGGTGGTCACCCTCACACCCCTTATATATCCTGCGAACAGCTTCTGGTCGGTTGGACGGCCACAACTCATACGGTGTTGTGGGAGCGTTCCTATGGATCTCACTTTACTAGGAAGCACACAACTACATAGCCGTACCGTGCTGTCGCGCCGTGCCAACGCTGGGGCCGCAGGGGGGTGTTAGGAATATCCCCTGAAAGTTACAGGAGGTTCGGACCACTCCTGCTCCGTCAGTAGTCCGTTTCGTACCATACGAAGCGGCCCTATCAACATCTAAGAGCCCCACGATAGTGGGATAACTTTCTTCTAAGTCCGCAGATGACTTTGTCGGTGAAGGTAGGGTAACTGGGGCACCTCAGTAGGGTAACTGGGGTCCCAAGGTAGGGTAATCATGTTTCCAAGGTAGGGTAACTTTACCCTATCATGCCTTTATTTCCTTCGAGAGTCCGCGCGACCAAATATAATGTTGCCCCGGAGACCCGTGCAACCTTTACTATGGGTCCTTTGTTTTATGCGAACATACCCCCCAAAGGTTACCCTGCCTAGTAGGGTAACTTTGGCCTACCTAGGTTACCCTGTCTAACCCTATGTCATCAAGTCACTTTGTATACACTTGTACCAACTCATGTCTACCGGTAGTATACTAAGTATACTGGTCTATCCTCAATATGGTTACCACTTGGTATGCCATACGGGCTTGAGTCTAGTCCACTGTAGCTGCCTATCTGTAGGGTGGTTACACTAATCAGCCCACAAACTCTACATAATCGCTCTATTATACAAAAACCAACCCGCTCCCGGCACCTTAATCCCGAAATTATGATATGCTACCGTGGTTGATGCCTCCGGACAATACCAACACATTTCAACCGCTCTCACTCCCTGGTATCATATCATACTAGACTGCCGACGCAACTCCATCACATCGGGGGCTAAATGGAGGGAGGTAAAGCAGTGCACTCTGAACGGGTACTACTACTAGCGTATGGCAGTAATGCTGTGCTTCTCGCTAGTAAGTTATATTCGCAGTGACAGCGTGATAAACCAGTCTTATTGTTATACCCTAAAGGGGGGGGTATTTGTAGCACGCCAGAATACTCGCAATATGACAAAGGGGGTGAGTAGCTGTAGTCGCCTTTGATGCGGAAGGCTTTCGGGTGGAAAGTTTTCTGAATATTAAAAGTCACAGTCGAGTGCTGTGTTTGCGCCAGGGTTGCGGTGATCATCTTGATTATGTTCAAAGACCCTTGACCTGTTCCTATAGTACTTGGCTGTGGGTCTTGGGGCCGCCCCGATGGGACGCCAATTTCTCGGCGGCTACATAGTACCAGATGGATATCAGGTTTATTTCAGGACTGATGCATGCGCCAGCGAGAATGAAGTGATGTGGATCAAGGGATCCCATCACATGGAATCTTTGTCGCCTATATATGACCATTTAGTGGTCATTCTCTATCCTCCAACCTGCCTTTATTGTTGCCCTCCCTCGTGCCTATACCATCTTGCGCGGCTGTTGACTAGCCGAGTGAGATCTCATGAACTGAGAAAGCATCCATCAGTCATAAAGTTTAACCGCCCAGTGGTGAATTCGAACGCCTGTTACAATTCAAATAACAACGGAACGTGTGCTATATTGCGTACTGCGCTTAAGAGACATCACAACCGACAACCAACCGATCTATCCAATTTCCTCAATCCCTGCTTAATAAACTTCCCGCAACCCATCCCCACCAAGAGTCAAGAGATATTCTTTGGCAATTAAGCGTGTAGTCCTAGGTAGTGTTCGTTACGGGGCGGGGCGGGGCGGGTTTTCACTTTGTGACCCCGCCGTTACTCCGGCCCGGGGTCAACTCTTTGCCGTTCCTCCCCGCCCCGTATGACACGGGGCCCTGGCCGGGCTGTG
>Ga0307517_10005214_pt1 | contig 19682 bp, 17 predicted proteins | sample 23_EM_MG_FD_194515 | JGI IMG/M metagenome (GOLD analysis project Ga0307517, IMG submission 194515) | Populus trichocarpa ectomycorrhiza microbial communities from riparian zone in the Pacific Northwest, United States - 23_EM | ecosystem: Host-associated > Plants > Roots > Unclassified | place... | reverse complement strand
TTTTTATTGAAACAATAACAAATTTATAAACATAAAAAATAAATTATTTCAATAGGAAGATATAATTTGAATTTTTAGATCTAAAACATTAGATTATATTTTTATTATTTATAAATAATTTGTAAACTTGAATTTTTGTGTAGGATACTTCAAGAATAATTTAAATGTTATTTTTATAAAAAAATAATTAAAATTTTTATTTAGAATAGTTTAAGGATAGTATAAATGTTTTTTATAAAAAATAAAAATTAATTAGATATAACTATCAAACCTAAGTCGTTTGGGCTTGGCATGACTGTCAGATCCAGTCTCCCAAGGTTGTCAAATCTAGGTGTAGGTCTGGCATGACAGCCAGACCCAAGAGTTTTGGGTTCAAACCCAATAAATTTAGATTTTGCATGGCGAGCATGCCACCAGATATAAATATTTAGCTCAAAAGTCTTAAAATATTTTTTGTACTTTTAATATTTTAAAATAATAATTAATATTTACCCATTACAGAGAGCTTGCCAATATACTAATAAATCATTTATTTTACGTTTTATCTCCGCGCCTCAAGCATCCTTCTGTAATAAACATGATCACATGCTCAAATGACTGAAATGGTGAACTCTTGCATAAATTAATAAATTAAGTGAAGACAAGCTTGTTTTTCCTATATTCTCCTCCCTAACTTCTTTTCATCCTGGCTACCTAGCACCTATATATGGGCAAAAATGTGCTTTCCACTGTCACTTGAAAAAAAAATACAATAATAGATTAAGGGTTTGGCAAATACAAAGGGGAAGGTGCAGTGAATCCATGGGGACTCAACTGCTTGTAGCTTCCCAGAAATCAAGAAAATGAATCGACAATCTGAACCAGAGCTTCATTCCCACAAACAACCATGGCTGTCATTGTTTCTACAAGAAACAATGCATGATGCAGAACCGGCCACTGCATGATCAAGTATCAAGAATCGGGAACCTGTGTTCTGGCCACTTGGGATATGCACGTTTGTACAAGCTCATGCAAACAGTGTCGTGCTGCTGAAGGACCCCATTAAAAGTGCATTTCATAGCCCCTGAACATAAATCACAATAGTTACCACCAAACAACAAAAAGATACCACATACACACATCATTTAAATCATCTGATGCACCATAATGGAATCCTGCATGGGATGATAATGGAATCCAATCCCTTAAAAGTTTAGGTAGATAGACAAAAAAAACAATACCATGTGTGCCAACAGGTTCCTTAATTCGACCATGGCGACCGCATTTCGTATACACTTCCACAGGCTGCAAACACCAGCAACAATTTTTTATTGTGGTTAATGGAGAACAATTCTTTCACAATTCAACCATCCAAAAGTAATAATAAGAAGAAAAGTATCTGCTATAGATATTCTCTCACCTTAAACCATCTTACATCTTCTGGGCTATGGAACATGTATCTTACAGAGGCTTTCAACTTTGATACTCGTTGAGGGTAACTGCATCAAGAATATAAAGGAATTTCAATAAGCAGAGAATATCTATTTCGGTGATGGGGAAAGGTTCACACAAAACATTAGCCATTATTCATTCTGCACTTAAGAGTAACAAAAGCAAGGATGAGAACAGGGAGATGGAAGATGTTTCTAACGATCATCGCAGTCTCAAGCTCAAGCTCAATAAATTCATACCCAGTTAATACAATCTTCTTCAGGATTATCCTATCTGGGTCAATGCTTCTCAAAGAACCAACAGCTGCAATAGCGGGGGCAGCACTTCCTTCTGCACTCTTCAAGACTATCAACGGAAGAGGAGGAAACGAAATAGGAGCATAAATTGATGCGACAGAAAAACGCCCTGCATGAAGGAACCTCTCCATCTTGTGCTTGTCAGAATTCATATCATCAGTGGAAAATATAGGCCTGAGAAGTAAAGAACAGGGTCAAATTGCATAAGGCATGCATCTAGACACACAGATGGTAAAATTGCAACACTTGTGGCTAATAACATTACCTAGCAACAAATTGCCGAAAACCAACATGAAATACTAGTTCTTCTTTGGCTTTGATAGGAGCATCATAGGTATCATGCTTCTTGATACTGAAAAACATTGAATAGCTCATATTGTGAGAGATTAAAGTAATGTAGATGATTACTGAAGAACTGAAAACTGTAAACAGCAACAAAACAGCAAAATGCTTCATTGAACATACCTAAAATGAAGAACAGACATCTTGGATTCATGCTGAAAAAGGCCAGATGCTATTATTGGCACTGTCTTTGCAAGCAAACATAACTTGGAAGCAACAGGAGTAGGTACTTCCTTGATATGAAGCCTTGCATATTGGCCCGCTGGTACACAGTCATACCTGTTCTCTTGCTCCATATCTAAGAATTTTGCAAAGACATGTTTTTGTGTTTTTGCAAATTTATCAAATGCAAAAATTCTGGCATATTCTGGAGGTAGAGACTCCTGAAATTTAGAAAATTACTTTAGTGATGTTCCCAAAGTCTGAGACAACCAATATGCAATCACAATTTCATGATCATATTACCTTTGGGTCCCATGAAGAGGTCCTGAATGACTTGAGACCTCTATATTTGGTGAAACGTTTTCTAGCAGGATTGTCCAATGGAGTATCCACTTCATCTGGATATTCTGAAACACAAAAGGGGAAAAAAAACATCAGCAACGAAACAAATCTTTTCAGTACTTGAAAAAAAATATGCTCATCATTGTAGGGTCAGGGAAATGGGAGGTACCCTCATCTTCTGCATGCGCTGCTTTGATTTTTTTAATCTCTTCCTCTATCTGTTCCTTAGTCAAGTTATCATCTTCCTGCATGACAAGAAAAGAGTTTAATCTCTGATTACATATAAGTAACTAATCAAACTATCTGTCACAGTTTGAGAATCACCATCATCACTGAATCTGTGTCAGTTTCTTCATCGGCGTCCCTATCATCCAGAGAAGCTTGATCATCATCATCAACGTCTGAGTTATTTGTTTCCTTGGGACCACGAAAATAACCTTCTGTTTCATCCAATACCATCCCATCATCAGTATCACTGCCACTAGCTGAACCCTCATCATCTGTTTCATCCAAGATCCAAGCAGCCTGCAAGCAATTCAGGGAATTTGATACTATCAAACAAGGACTGAAACCTCAACTCAATTTCTACAGAACAAGATACAGTGAGCAGAGGGGTTTTGGAAATCGATAAAGACATGCACAGACCTGGTATTCTGAAGTACCTCGAGGAAGAATCCTCTTCTTTAACCTCTTTTGTTTCTGATTTCTATCAGCCTCATCCATTTCAGCTTCTGTTGGCCAGGTCTGAAAGGGAAGATCATCATAAATAGCAAGTCTTTTACAGAAAAACAATTATTTCCTCAGAATCCTGCGGTATTAAAAATGGTGTGCTATAGAATGTTGATAAAACTTCAAACACAAACAATAACAGGCCAGATGTGAAATCATGGTTCCACAATTATACACTAACCATTTTCAAACCAATTCTCGCTAAAATTTGTAATAAATGGTTAACAGAAAAATATTATGATGCTTGTTCGAGTTACCTGTTCACCTGCAAGAGGATCCAGAACATTTTCAACAACCAATGGCTCCTGTGTCATGGAATCAGGATCCAATGAACGAACTACCTGGAATGATAAAGAAAAACAGATGGAAAACTTAATTGCATAGGCAAAGCGGTCAAAATAGATATGTTAGGGAGCATAAAAAACAGGTTGCGAATATAAAAATTGTGTCATTTCTCAAATACATCTATTCTATATAGTGATGCCTCCAATGCACAGTGATTTCCAGGAGGAGAGGGTGAAGAGATAGAAGAATGGAATTAAGCTAAGTCTTGGTCAATTTCATTATTTATCCTCTATTTGAATGTAAAAGCCAATACCTCCACATCAATCACATCATCTGAATCCATTGCATCCGATTCTTTCCTTAACTTCAATGGATTTGGATCCTTCAGAATTTCAATTTTCTGTAGCTGGAAATCCCCCGCACCAGAAACATGAACCTGATGTTGAAGAAAATAAGATAAACCATCAGATCAGCCTACGAGAAGGAAAGCCAACAGCAATTCTCCAGAAGCAGGTAAAAGGCTGAATTTCTTACCAGCTGGTTAACTGAGAGACTGTGAGCATGTAGATAACCAGTAAGAAGAAGGGTGCATTTTCCTGAGTTCAATTCATCTGCTACCACATCCACCTATAATGCATCCGTAAATGAAGTATGAAAACAACCAGTAACAAGGTGTAGCATAAAAGGCAGCAAAGTGGAGACTCGTGTGGAAATAGAATGCGGGGGTGTAAAGGGAACTAGCTACCAGCCATTCAAGTGCTTGTTCAAGTCTTAAGAATCAGAAAAAAGAAAAGAAAATTATCATTTCCTCATGTTCCTTCGTATTCTCTATTTCTTTATTTTTTCTTAAGATTAAAGCTCCACAATGGACATAGCAAAATGTTCTTATAATCTTTCCTTATTTTTTCCCCTTGTGGTAGAGAACAAGGCTTGGATAGAGTGGGATGGAGGAAAGGATTCAGGTACCAATCCCGACTGGTTGGTAAAATGATTTGCTAGGTCCTACTGTTTCCTTTTGGTGGCATTGCTATCTAGAAATTTCCTAGAAACTAATCACAGAGAGAGAGGAAATATAAAAGGCACCTTTTGAGACATCAGGTAAGGCCTTTGGTTTCTCCAGTGAGGAACTGTGAGCCTTTGCTCCTTAAATAGCCAAAGAAACTGCAATCAACATAAAATGAAGGCATATGAAACACTGTTACCTTTCCAGAAATAATTAAAACCGCGTGTAGAGTACAGTGTGACAAGAGTTAATAGTACTCATCTATTACCTTGTGCAACTCATCTTTTGTATCTGCTGGATAGAACTTACAATCTTCAGGAAACTCACCAGCAAGGTTAGAAATAGACATCTTCTTTAGTTCATTTTTCCCTTTCAGATCACTAGGTAGATCCTAAGACAAGGAAAAGAATTAAAATTTCCACTTCAGATTAAGCAACAGTCCAGCCTAATCGTTCCTTAATAAAGTTGTCATACACACAGAAAGAAAAACATGTAAACTAAGATCTTACACGAAGGAATACAACAGTGTTAGGCAGGCCAAGTTGCCTGAACACAGACAAGCATTGACTTCCAAATGAATCAATATATCCGAAATCAGAGGCATTTTCTTCATATAATGAGTTAGTGGAAGCCACAAAAGCAATTAGATCAGCAACCTGCAATTCAGACAGTTTCCAGCCAATTAAAAAAAATTTCGCAAATCTACAAAACCTGTGGAGAAAAAACACATAGTTGCCGAAATATTCATACCTTGGCCATTTCCATACAGGACAACAAATTCCCATGAGGCGCTTTCAATACCTATAAGCAGAAAACATCAACCATTTATTTCGGAATTGAAAAGAGTAACATCAAACTTAGTTCACAAGGAAAATTGAATGTCTCATTGGAACCTACTGTGATCCTCATTTTGTATTCAGAGGAAGCAACTGTTGAAGAAACATCTCCAGCACCATCATTGGATAACACTCTCAAAAGATCTTCAGCAAGCGACTCTACATTTACAGATGCAGAAAGGCCAAAAAGAAGCTGGCCAGATCGAAAAATAAAAAGAAACCCAGAATTTCTTATCATACATAAACCCAAGAAACATAATTAAAATCGAACCAAGAAGCTCACTGAAGAAGATACTCACAATTACAAGGGGAGCGCTCGTGGAAGAACTCGAAGCTCTTTTTTCTTTCAAAAGTGCCGCCTTTTTCTGCTCTCGCAACTGCAAACACAAAATTAAATTAACAAAAAATAATAATAATAATTTTCATAAATTAAAGGGATTTTAAAATATATATATATATATATATAATTACCATCTTGTTACGCTGAAGCCGAGCAGCTCGTGCTCCCTTGGCGACATTGCGCTCCGATTTTGCGATTCTACTCTTGTCTAACACACCAAAAACACAACACGAGATCGTTTTAGAATCCGATAAAAACAGTAAAGATCACAGAGAAAGGTAAGAGAGATTGAGAGCGAAGAACCTTTAAGGGAAGTTTTGTGAAGGTTGCGGGAAGATTTAGTGGAGAAGCGAGACTTGTGAGGTTTGTTTAGCTGAGCTCTGGATCCTCCCATGGCTACTGAGAAGATTTGAACTTTTTGCGAGAGAGGAGAAGAAAAACCCCTTGCCGCTATTTCAGTCTCTGGCTCTAGGGTTTTGCAGAATCAGGGAGGTGCTCTTTTGTTTCGTTGAAGTTGGGGAAAACGGTGCCGTGTGTGCGGTTCTGTTTTAAGAAAAAATAAATAAATAAGATGGATGTGAATTTGTTTATCAATTTTATCCTTTATTCCTGAATTGGAGACTTTTGGTATAATTTCTTCACATAAAATGTTGAGCTGTTTTTCCTTGAGAAAAAAGTATAATTTAGATGAAATTTTTAATCAAATATAAATAAAATATATAATTGAATATTTTTTGAAACTTAAAGGACCAAATTAATGTTATAACTTTTTTGAAGGTAGAATTAAGATAATCTATGTAGTTGGAGGATTTTATTTTTTTTATAGGTGGGTCCATCGATATTTTTGAGAAAAAATGTTTGTAAAGGTTTGATGATATGCCGTGCGTATATTAAATGTAGAGTATTTTGATAATTTTTCTAAAATCTTAGGAGATTTTACTTTTTTTGCTTAGACTTTTTGGAGATTTATCTTGATTATTGTACTGTAACGGGGTATATATATAGGGTGTACGAGGATAGAATCTTACAAAAAAATATATTAATTACTGGATCATTGGCATATTCAGGTCAAAATAATTTTTTTTAACGTGAAAACAAAAATTAAGTGTTGCAAATATATTTTTTAATAATTATTTTTAATAATAAATTTAAAATACAATGTATATTGGACGATATTTTAAAAAAATATTGATGCAGTAGTGTATTAGATGATAATTTTTTTCAAATATTAAAAAGCAGTATATTGGATCGATTTAGGTTAATCTATTAAATATATGACCGAGATCATGGAATCATAACAACCTTATAAAAAATAAATCAAAATAAATTATGAATGTGAATTCCTAGTCGATCCAATCTTAAATGATAAAATTAACAAAGTATATTATTTAAAAAAAACAAGAAAAACTACTCCGGTTAAGTTAGGTTAACCTGTCAAACCTATAATTCAAGTCATGAAAATGGGATAACCCTATAAAAAGCAAATAAGAAAAATTATAAAATTTCATTCTCAACATATTTAATATTAAAGGTTAAAATGAAAAAAAAAATTCACGACACATCAGAATGACTTCAAAAAATAAATTTAAAAAGAATTATGAAACACAAATCTCAAATGATAAATTAAAAAATTAAGATTATACACAAATCTTATATTTTTTTTATTATTCATGGCTGTGTATAAAAGCACAAACTTCTTAATTTTTTATGTTTGATTATTTTATTCTTAATACAGTAATAATATTTTCCTTATAGTTTGAATATTTCTTCATAGACGAGCTTTGCATGCCCTTTTATACTAGAATAAAGAATTACATTGCAAATATGCCCCAAATACAATCAAGAAAAGGATCCATATTGGTAAGATTTTTTAAAATAAAATTATTAATTCCTTTTAGGTTATTTTTTAGTAGAAGTCCTAAAACTAAAACTTAGAATATGTTTCAAATCTTGATATTAAATTTATTATATATATCAGATAGGAGCCAGGCTGAACTTACATGGTAAATAAAATAAAAAAGTACCAATTGTAGACACAGCACACGTCAAGTAATTATGAATCTATAAATTCAATGGCTGCACATGTTTACTTAGATATTGTTTGTTTTTTATTTTAAAAGTGCTTTTTTGTAAATAATTTTTTTTATTTTTATTTTATTTTAATCGTTTTGATGTCAATAATAAATTTTATTTTAATATTTTTTTAAATAAAAAGCATCCGTATCACTATACCAATTAAACTCTTAAGCTTGGTTTGCTTACAAAAGCACCCCGCCTCGTGAAAAATATATTTCATGATACATTTATTAAATAAAACACATCACATAAACTTTATGCGGTGTTTAATTATTGTTTTGGACATAAAGAATAGGTGCAATAAAAATATAAATATATTTGGTTGGAAAAATAGAAACAATTACCTAAAAATAAATATATTTTTGGAATAACTTTAAAGTAAGTTTATGTACTTTCAACGAGGTACAAAAAAAAAATCATGTCTTCATATATAATATTTTTTATTTTTTATTCCTAAAATATAATCATAAAAAAACTTTTAATTTTAAAACTGTTCAACCAGGACATGTAATGATAAAAATGAGTATCTTTGCAGTTTTAAAACCAAATCGAGGATCGATTTAAGGCAAAACTCGAGTCACAAGTCGAGTTGACTTGGTTTAGCTTAAGTCTGTGCAAAAATTTAAGTGGTTGTCATCATAGTTTTTAAATTTGATTAAAGAGTCAATCCGAGGTAAAGCCCGGGTCACGAGTAGGGTTGATCCTTGACCCGGGTCAAAGTAATGACAAAAATAATTATTATCGTAGTTTTAAAACTCAACTCAATGGTTGACCCGGGGTAAGGTCAGGGTCACATGTCAGGAGGGTTAACACAAATAAAAATAGTTATTATCATAGTTTAAAATTTTGATTAGAGGGTCAACCCAAGGTAATGTTTAAGTCTCGGGTTATGAGAGTCAACTCGGGTTGACCAAAGTCAATACAAAGATAAAAATTGTTATTATTATAGTTTTAGAATTTGACTTGGGGGTTAACCGGGACAAGACCTGTATCACAAGTTGGGTAAGCACGGGCCAACGCGAGTCAAGGTATGAATATAAATTATTATTTCATGGTTTTAAAACTCAATCCGGAAGCTAACCCGAAACAAGATTTAGAAAACGGGTTGGAAGGGGCAATTCATCAAGCCAATCTTAGTTTTATAATTGTAATTACTATAATATTATTAATTTCAACACCCAATACAAAATAAAATAAAATATATTCAATTATTTTTTTAAAACATGCAAGCTTGACAATAATATATATTAAAGGTAAAATATTTTTTTATATATTTTACCATATCTTATCCACCATAACTAAATAAATTATAAAAATAATCATTGTTTTATCAAATGTATTACTACCAAACATAATTCAATATCCATTTCTTTTTATATATTTCCCCCTCTATTTTTAATGTCTTTATTTTTTATTTTGAACATAGTAATCAATGGCCACTGTAGTAAATATGATGTTGCCTTATTGGCACGCGCTAGAATCATAAAACATAAAATACGACCGTGACCAAATCGACATCCCATTAATTTAGCACAAATTTAGTGTGATCCCTTAATTTTAATTTTTTTTTCAAATCAATCCCTATAGCTCAACCTTAATGTCCCTTTATCCAATTACGTGGGATGTGATGTTTGGTATGAGGTTGAAAATGTAAGTCAATTATTTCGTAAGTAATTATATTATAATATCGAATTTCAAAAGTATAAAATCCGAAAGCACGAGGGTTGCATATAACAAAATTAAAACACAGGGGTTGATTCAATACATTTACAAACTTTGAGGGACCATTCATTAATGTACCCTTTAAAAAATCTACACCCGATAAAACATTTCTTGCTTCCCGTTAGGCCACCTCTACTCTTCACCCCTCCCTCGCTCTCTCTCAGTTTCCATCTATCTCCAAGTAAGATGCTTTTGTTTCCTCCACCTCTCCCAAATCGATTCCCTTCAGTTTATACAACTTCTCCAATCGTCCACCACCACCACCACCACCACCACCACCTTATCTTCCAACCACCATTCTCCGCCACTTCCACCACCACAAATTTCGCCGACTCCTCTCTCTCTTACTCAAAACGACTACACTATGCTTCACAAAACGATATCGAAGGCTTTAGTGACGACGACGTTCTCCCTCTCCAAAGCCGCCGTTATGACTTCACTCCTCTCCTCGACTACCTCTCCAAAAAAATCACCACTTCCACTGACACTGACTCTGACTCTGACTCAGCCTCATCCTCTCCTACTTCACTGGACCCCACCGAGTTCCAACTAGCCGAGTCATACCGAGTAGTCCCTGGTCCACTCTGGCACTCTCTATTAAAATCTCTCTGTACTTCCTCTTCCTCTATTGGTCTCGCTTACGCTGTCGTTTTATGGCTACAAAAGCATAACCTCTGTTTCTCTTACGAGTTGCTGTACTCTATCTTGATTCACGCGCTTGGTCAATCAGAGAAACTATACGAGGCGTTTTTGCTCTCCCAGAGGCAAAATTTGACCCCATTAACTTATAATGCCTTGATTAGCGCCTGTGCACGGAATAATGATCTTGAAAAGGCGCTTAATTTGATAACTAGAATGAGGCAGGATGGTTATCCGTCGGATTTTGTTAATTATAGTTTGATAATTAGGTCGTTAATGAGGAAAAATAGAGTTGATTCTGCGATTTTGCAAAAGCTTTATAGGGAAATTGAGTGTGATAAGCTTGAACTTGATGTGCAGTTATCAAATGATATAATTGTTGGGTTTGCGAAAGCTGGTGATTTGAGTAAAGCGTTGGAGTTCTTAGGTGTGGTTCAAGGTAGTGGATTGAGTGTGAAAACTGCAACGCTTGTGGCTGTTATTTGGGCTTTAGGGAATTGTGGTAGGACAGTGGAAGCGGAGGCGATTTTCGAGGAAATGAGAGATAATGGATTGAAACCGAGGACTAGGGCGTATAATGCACTTCTTAGAGGGTATGTGAAAGCAGGTTTGTTGAAAGATGCGGAGTTTGTTGTTTCGGAGATGGAGAGGAGTGGTGTTTCGCCGAATGAACAGACTTATAGTTTTTTGATTGACGCATATGGGAATGCGGGGAGATGGGAGAGTGCGAGGATTGTGTTGAAGGAAATGGAAGCGAGTAATGTGCAGCCTAATGCATATGTTTTTAGTCGGATTTTATCAAGTTACCGGGATAAAGGGGAGTGGCAGAAATCTTTTCAAGTTTTGAGGGAAATGGAGAACAGTGGGGTGCGCCCTGATAGGGTATTTTATAATGTTATGATTGATACCTTTGGCAAGTTTAATTGTCTTGATCATGCTATGGCTACCTTTGATAGGATGTTATCAGAGGGGATAGAACCTGATACAGTTACATGGAATACCCTAATAGATTGTCATTGCAGGGCAGGGAAGCATGATAGAGCGGAGGAGTTGTTTGAGGAAATGATGGAAGGAGGGTACTCACCTTGTAATACTACATTTAACATTATGATTAATTCATTTGGGGACCAGGAGAGATGGGATGATGTGAAGAATTTGTTGGCACATATGCGAAGTCAAGGTTTAGTGCCTAATTCTGTGACGTATACTACCCTCATTGATATTTATGGGAAATCAGGGAGGTTTAATGATGCAATTGAGTGCTTGGATGACATGAAGGCTGCAGGATTAAAACCTTCCTCTACTATGTACAACGCGTTGATAAATGCCTATGCACAAAGGGTATGTTAACAGCCTTGTCACTACCACCAACTCCTTTATATGATTGCTTTATTGTGTGATCTTGCTAAACGCTTTATTCATATGGTTACTGATAATCAGATTATAGTGGATCATAGGCGTAGTCTTGGCCACCTGGACTATTTTCATTGTGGGTATAAAAATAAACTTTTGCATGAAAATATTATCTTGCAAGAAACTACATATCCATGATCATGTGCTTAAATGTCTGACCTATCATTCGTGCTTACCGTGTAGGCGGGACATAGGAGAACATGACTAATATTTTAGATAATTACCATTAAACCTCTACCATCACATTTGCTATGCAATTGAGATCACTGATGCTTGTCATTTTGATGTGTAATAAGATGACACTGTCATGTGTTTAATAAATGCACCTTTTTGGTTCTCTGGGGGGACTTTTAATCCTCAGAAGTACAAGCTCAGATCTTGGTATGTGCAAATCAGACCATAAGGAGGTTTAAATGAATGCATTCTCTACCCTTTTTGTGCAAATTGGAACTCTGTAATATACATAGGATCCACTAGTCTGACCTTTTAATGATCTAGCATTTCATTTTCCTACAGGGTTTGTCTGAGCAAGCTGTAAGTGCATTTAGGGCAATGAGGGTTGATGGTCTAAAGCCTAGTCTCCTAGCTCTCAATTCGTTGATCAATGCATTTGGTGAGGATAGGAGGGATGCTGAAGCCTTTACAGTGCTGCAGTACATGAAGGAAAATGTAAGCATTAGTTAGTAATTGTCCGTGAATATCCATTGGTTGTCTTGCCCTTTTATAAATGTCCATTGGTTCAATAACTGCAGGACTTGAAGCCAGATGTGGTTACTTATACAACACTTATGAAAGCTCTGATTCGTGTTGAGAAGTTCGATAAGGTATAATATTTGTTATATTGCTCGCAGACAAGTCATGCCCATAATCCCAGATACCCGTGTCTCCTTTTCATATGCACGTGTTTGGAAATTTTGATGCGCTGCCTTTTTTTTTTCTTTCTTGTGATGTGTTTGGACATTGATAGTGCAACCTTTGCATTTTGTGCCCATTGTACATCCACCGCTTACTGTCGATCTCCTTTTCTTCATATCCTTTTCTTAAGGTATTGCTGACATGATAAAGCTGAACGCTGCATATATCATGGGCTGATAAATTGTTTGCAGTGATCCATATATCAAAATTTAGATGTTTCAGTTGTTACTATCAATCATTGAGTTACCTGCCTTAAAATAATCTAATCAAATGGATGCATAATTTCTCATCACTTCTACCTAGAAATGAAACATTATATCAAATAACTGATGTATAGTTTATAACTACCTTTTAACCTTAAACTGCATAAACATTGTATGGTGTGTGTCACCCTGCAGTTTTGTCTGCTTGTTTTTTGCTTATACTGCATGTCTGTATCTGAGCTGGAAGTTCAGACTTCAGAGCCTTTGGACTTGGATTAGCAACTAGAACTGTGGTTCACTTTAACTTTATAGTGCATCCACTAATTTTGGACTTGCATTATAGGAAGTCACATAAAGATCAAATTTGGGTATGTGCTAGATGAGATTGTTGTTCATGTCTAACAAATATCTTAAATGCCCTAGCTATATAGTTACAATGTCTGAATACATGCCTATCAATCACCCTTGTTCTATAACTTTGTGATTAGATAATTGGTTTCCACGTCTATAATCCTCTGTGTTTCAGGTTCCATCTGTGTATGAAGAAATGATTTTGTCTGGTTGCACTCCAGATAGGAAAGCTAGAGCAATGTTACGCTCTGCTCTGAAATACATGAAGCAAACACTAGAATTGTAGATGAGAAGCCCAAGCTATCCACCCATACCGAAATATGAGATCATTATTATATTCAAATTTGATTTTCTTGTTTGAGGTTTGTTCCTGCATTCCCTTGCACTGTTGTCATTATACGATAATTAGCATATATCTTATCCTCCATAGCATGAAGTCATTCTCATTCTCTAGACTATTACGGTTTTGCAGGAAATACTTCATACATGCACATCCTCACAAGACTTGCAAAGGGGTTCTGCTTCAGGAGCTAATGGCTGTCTGCATCCATAAAGTGTCATATACTTGAGATAAGAAACACAGGATTTGAGGAAACCTCCTCCCTCCCTCCCTCCCTCCCTCCCATTTGTTTAGCTGTTAATATTTTTCTCACCGCACGCCATGGTAATGAGATACGTAATTGTTGCCAGGGTTATTTTCTATAACTGCATATATCGTTCTTGTATCCCAACAGAAATAAAAATACTGTTCATGATTCAATGATTAAATACCACCCTCCTGTCTGTGACATGAAATTTCTACCGAACAAAAGCTCTGAAATTTCCTTCCCGATGAATTATGGTAATAAGCATTTGTTATTTTCTCATATGATAACAGTTTTCTTTATTAGCCTTCCCTTTGCTTGTTGGTTTATGTAAAGCTTATAATCGTCATCAGATTCAAGTTCAATGGTGGCATTAGAGAGCAGATAATAGGCAATTCATTGAGAGAAACCAATATTAGATCATGGAAGAAAAAAAAAAGTTCCAGATGAAGCTTAATTACACTAATTTTAGATTATAGGAAATACTTAATACATCTTTTTCTAAAGAATGTAGAGTACACAATACAATGTCAGACGGGTAAGGCTGAAACAATAGGTCTACTGGACTTGCTCCTTGCAATTCTAGAACAGAACATGAACAATAACAAAACTGATGATAATAAGAAAAGCCTAAAATACGTCCTTATCTCCTGCATCCCAACATCTAGCACCTCCATCTTTTTACCATATCTATTTCTCCTCTCCACCAAGTACCCGTCAAGATACTCATCAATCGATACAAGCTTGTCCAAACTGGATGCCATCTCCTTTGAACTGTTTCCATCTAGCTGGTGCGGTCCCAGCTTAAAAATTGTGAAGAAAGAAGAGGACCAGTCATTGAGAACTCTCTGTACACAAAAAGAAAATGTTGATAGTTAAGTTTAGATTCTTTCCATCACCAAACAGATGCTACTTTGGTTAAACATTGATGAAACATGAGACTAAAAAGAAAATAAAGAATAGCAATCCAGCTTACATGGAAGGTAGTAAAATCAACAGGATTGAACATTTTAAAGCAGTCCTTTGATGAAGCTGCGGTATCTCCGTAAATCTGCCAGTTATAGCATGAAACAAAAGTTAAAGAGAGACTGGCTTTTAATTTTTAAGCATTTTTATGGAAGGAGTTCATATTTCACAAACCTCAAAGGTGAAGGCCATAGGCACTTTTACAACTTCGTACATGAAATCTGTTGCTGTCCCATGTGCAAGATACCTATATTAAAGCATTAAACAAAAACATGTCGAATTTGTAAAATTGCAAAGTGGCACGCGACCATCTAATTTTTAAAATTGTATGGCAAATCATATTTCCTTCAAGATGATAATAAGTGGAACCAGGGCATGGAAATCCTTGGAACTATGCAAAAGGAATTGCATGCTCGCAAGAGCTGCAAGGCAACTCCAAAGGCCCTGCAGGCCGTGAAGACACTAGGCTATAACAGCCGAAGTACCCAGATGTTTTAGACTGAAGTGCCGTGGAACATGTTGCGAATATATTTATACACCAGATAAATAAGGCCAAGCCTACAAAGAAGCCCGAACACGCCAAACATGCGGCTTGATAAAAACAACCATAACTAGATTGAGCTGAAATTTTAATAGAAAAATTTAAAGGTCTAGGGTTAAAATTTCATTATCATTAGAGGTTGGGAAGGTCTTCAAATAAGACCTAGAAGTTACTGTTTGAGATTTATATTTTTATAGTTAATTTAAGATTTTTTTTTCTATGTGGATTATAACTTTTTTATTATTTTTCCATTTTTGTTGAGGATTTTTTACTAGCATATAATCATTTTTATCGAAGATTAATGAAACAAACCTTGAGTTTTCTCTACAATTTTCTCTACTGAGAACCCCAGCTTTTTTCTCTATAGTTTAGGGCCTTGAGACTTTAGGGATTGAGGAACCCTAGCTTTTATCCTTGCTATACGCTGCGTCCAGAAGTCTAAGTCTAGAACGATACATATGAACCAGCTACAAATCAGAAGTTTGGACAATGCAGGCATGGCCATATTTACTAAAGTTACATGATGTCCCAGCAGAAGGCCTAGAGGGAAAAAAAAATGGCCATATCACAAAGCCATCACTATGTCCATGTGTGTCACTTGTATGCAATGCACTGTGATTAAGTGGTAAGGTCCGTATGACAGCATGCTTTGCAAAAATAGGAACTAATTGTATTGTAAGCTCATGGACACTCATCAGTAACCACTATTAAGACACTACAATAGTGGTTGTCTCTCTAGAAAAAATGGAAAGTAAGAGATTTTGAATGGACAGGTTCTCAGTTTTAAGTAATACAAACCCAACAGAGCCTCCTCCCGAACCAATCACACAATGCTTGTGGCAATGAACATTGTTCAGTTTACTAAGCAATGACCTCATCTGTTCTGATGGTGCACCATCAGGGGTTGTATTCCTGTGGTCGTAAGGCATGAATAATGCCTGAAAAACAAAAACAAATAAGAAATCATGCAACCCTAAATGAAAAGGAATAGAAGCACGTTATAACGAACCAAAGTCGGCAATGAAAGGGAATGAAAAAAAAAAGTGTTTCTTAGGACCGCTCACCTCCATTCCCGAATGCACATTAACCCATATGTGAGGATCGAATGTTAAGGCGAGTTTCCGCATTATTTGAGTTTCAGGCTCACTAAAAGGACCAGTTCCAGGATTTTCTTCATATGGATCATAGTCCTGTAATTGGAGAAGCACTAAATATGAGGCAAAGAAACCACATCACATTGTAGCACACTATTGAACTGAATTATGACAATCAAATCCTTCAGTTATAGATACAAGGGAAGAACTTTACTGGTTATTCTAAAGTCCCATTTATAGTCCAGTGTACAAAGATTTCAATTCACTTGATGTGCTCATGATGTTGTTATGTAAAACAGTATTCAGATGGTATTAAATTTAATATGCAGAACACACCTTCTCCTTTTTGCCCCAATCAACACTCCAATTCCGGTTGAGATCAACTCCTCTACCTGCCAAAGAAATAAACTTAATCACTTCTAACTCTCCAAACAGTCATTTTAAACCTTAAAAATCAACAGCATTACCATTCCTCCTCTCACAAAGATCTCCTCCTTCAACAAGTTTCCGTCCATTCACATTTTCCATTGGCACCACCTGCCATGCCATTGAAAATTAGCATTCCGAAACATCAGCTTGTAGATACCAGTAATGAACATATATCTCTCTGGCTTCTAAAGTTGTAATTATCCTCAATAGAGACACGATTCAGCTATAAGGAAAATTAGTGGCTGCGACATATTTAAACTACCTTTATGACGAGCTTGTCTAGGATATTATTCAAAGAAGCAGCATCTACATCGGGTAGAAACTGTTCCTCACTTAAAATCGACAAGATCCGGAATGCAAGTTCTGTTGTAATTAGCTCCCTCCCATGTTGCCCGAAACTCTGGAAGACAAGGGAATCATCTGTCAACAAAACCAGCAATTACCAATCACGCCAAAATACCAATCTTCAATAAACTAATCCGCTACGCACCAAATCGAATTCCTTAAACCTAATCCAAAAAACCAACAATTCCTTAAATCAAACCACTTGATGGGTTCTTCCAGCAATACATAAACAATTCGGAAAAAATAGGGCGAAAACTTACAAGAAGAATCCGAAACTTCGTCCTGTCATCAGCTTCTTTTCTACTTCTGCAATAAGTAACTACACTAATCTCCGCTTTATAACCCCTGTTTCCTGTTTTAATTGTCTCCACCTATTAAATTAAAAAAAGAATAGCAACCCATCATCACAACCTTAAAAACAACATTAAAAAAACACAAAAAAATACACAAACTTTTTATTACCATAAAAAGAAAAACGTACGGTAAGTTTGTCTGGGTGACGGTGTACCAATGCCTTTATTTGCTCCAACAAATCAGCGCTGTAACAAAAACAATGAAAATAGAAATCAGGCACTATTTCGTTCAACAGAAACATAATCTCGATTTATTATTAATTACCTGGAGTGGTAGAGATCGCGATTGATGGGAGTGAAAGTGGAATTAGATTTAGCATTAACGAGTGAAAGAGAAGCGAAAATGAAGAATGGGAGGAGAGAAGCCATGAGTTGCAGAGAGAGGAGTCTTTGTTTCCTCTTGATTTATGTGTTGCTTCGTGTTTCATTTCATTTCTCTTCTTGCTAGCAGGCCGAGAGAGAGAGAGAGAGAGAGATGACGATGATGATGGAGAGAGAGGGAGAGAGACAGGGTGTGTGAGACTTTGTCAGTGTCTAATCTAGATTTCCACGTTCAACGGCCGCATTCACACTATGTAAACGATGAATTTGGTCCCTATTTTCTCAATTTTGCTTAGTTTGGTGCCTTATTATTTTTATCTTAAATATCATCTCCAAAATGGCAAGATCCGATTCCCATAATCTGTTAATTGTATAAAAAATTGTTATTGAAGCTCTCGAAAAGAACTTCCAATAGAGATTCGTTCATCAATTTGGGTTCGAATGTCATCTACGTTTAATTAATTTTACTTGTTGAGATAACTTAGGCTTTATCCTTGACGTAAATGTTTTAAGATCAAAATATATGACCTTTATAGTGATTATGAGGGCAATCACCTTTTTCATGTCCATTTTAATTTTAAAAAGAAAAGCTTCATCGTTAAATTCAATAAAAAAAATATTTGATAGTGTAATTTTATAGCAAATAATGACATGAATTTAGTTATAAAAGGTTCGTGTATTTGTTATTGTGGTGTATAATATTTTTTTAAATATTTTTTATTTAAAATATATTAAAATAATTATTTTTTATATCAGTATATTAAAATTATTAAAAAATAATAAAAATATAAATTTGATATTTTTTAAAAAATAAAAATTAGTACACTATCAAAGTACAAGGATGGAGCAAACTACCTTGAGTCTTTCCGGTTGGTGTAAATTTGGTCACTATGATGCTGCTTTTGGGTGGGGTAAGCCTGCGTGGGTTAGCAGTTATGGTTTTACAGTAAATACTTTTAAATTTATTTTTTAAAAATTATATTTGAGATTAACATATTAAAATAATCTAAAATTATATATATAAAAATTAATAATTTTTTTTTAAATTTTTTTTAAAGAAACAATACAAGGTTGTCTGATGGCATACAAGCTTGGGTGACCTTGGACGAACAAGAAATGGCTATTTTGGAAGCCAATCCAGAAATACCTACACTTCAGAGAAATAGCTTTTGAAGGATTTAGATTTTTTTTACTTCAATCGTATATAAAATACCGACAATGACTTTTTTAATATATTTTTATTTGAAAAACAGTCCTTGCAACTTTAATTCTCGATTTTAATGTTTGTTAAATTAAATTGAGTTAATTATTAGATTTAATGAGTTATCTAAAGTATTAAAATTGATAGATTTTATGATGTTAGTTATTAATTTGACGGGTTAATTTAAATTATTTCTCTATTTTTTTTTTAAAATTCATCATCCAACATTAAATTAATTAAAAATTGAGTTTCATAATTTGTTTCAGTTTGTTTTTAATTTATCGTGGTCTAAAAAAATATTGTTATTGAGTTAATACTTGATTTTATAAGCGTCTATTTTTTGTTATTTTTATTATATAATTAAATAAAAAATATTTATATATATAAAAAAATTATTAAATCCTATAAAACCTATAATTCAGATACATGATTAAAAAATTAAAACAGATTGACGAAGGTCGTTCTTAATATTTAAGGTGTTGAATCTTTTAAGTTCTTACAAATAATCACACCAATAAATCGTGCGGGCATAAAATCTAATTTAACAAGTAATGTTATAAACACGGCTAGATTTAGGTGACATCCTATTTTTATTTTTCGCAATATTTTTAATATATTCTGTATTATAAAATTAATATGTTCCAAAAAAATGAGAGAAAGGTTTACTGTAGCCCAAAAGACAAGTGCTTGCACCAACAACTCACAATCTCTCTATTTAATAATTTCCCAAGAAAGCATAGCCTTATTCGTCGTTGATAGTTCA
>Ga0307517_10005213_pt1 | contig 19682 bp, 23 predicted proteins | sample 23_EM_MG_FD_194515 | JGI IMG/M metagenome (GOLD analysis project Ga0307517, IMG submission 194515) | Populus trichocarpa ectomycorrhiza microbial communities from riparian zone in the Pacific Northwest, United States - 23_EM | ecosystem: Host-associated > Plants > Roots > Unclassified | place... | reverse complement strand
ATGAGGGGTACGCCAATGCCGTTGCAGAACGCCCTACCTCCAACCTAATATAAATTGGACTATCATGGCTTGTAGGCCTGGAGGCAGATACGTTAATCAAATGGCGAGATCTGAGCGAGAATTGCGTGCATTTGAAAACCGCCGGGAGGGACCAAAACCCGCGACAGAAGCGTTCGGAGAACCCGTAACCGGTCCAATGAAGATAATTCCCTATGATGAACGCTAAGACGGATTTGTATCTGGGTAGCACAGGCGTCAAGAACTCTAAGACTCCGGCGCAGGATTGATGACGAGGTAGGGGTACCCACCGGACGAGGAAAAATCACATGGCCGGGACACTGAAGCGTGGTAATCACCGACGGCCTTCACGATTAGATCCAACGACGAAATCCAACCGTGCTACGTAACTGGAGAGACTTGCTTACGATGCCGCAGTCGGTGCGGTCTCGCTCTAACCTTGGGCTGGTGGGTTGCTTGAGATGAGGGAGTTGAGGAAGAGAACGGAAACGCGTGCCAGGGTGGAAACAGAATGTGCTTGTTATTATGTTCAATCATGGGGTACAGCCAGAGACTTGTGGCGTCGCGGAACCGTGAATGGGAAAAAGTGGGCGCGGCACCAAAAGGCCTGGTTGGCAGGCCAACCCATTTGTGGAAGCGTGAATGTGAGAGTAAAACTGTCGCCTGCAGGAGGAGCTAGCTAATCGCGTTGTTGCTCCGGGCGAGACAATTTGCGTTGAGGCGTTGATCGACATCTGTGCCCAGGTCCGGATCCGGAAGCCCAAAGCACCTCCAGGCGCATGGTCCAGTCGATCTGCTTCCGTCGATAGTGGATTGACCTGGGACTCGGCATAAGGGAGTAGGAGATGGGGTGTGGGTTGTTCACCCTCGCGGACAAACCACAGCTTTGGGGCATGATGCATGATGACTCGGTCCACGATATCGCTGAGGGTTGGGCGTGAACATTGCGACAGGACCCTCGTTGTATCATATATCACGGGGTCCTCCATTTCGAAGAATTCCCACGTTTGCAACTCCCGCTTGAGTTCACTCCCGATCGGGCCCGACCCTAAAGCTTTCGGGTCTTTGCGTTCCGCTCTTGCGAAGGGGCGCATCAAATATCCTAACCCGCCAATGTGGGCTTGGATGTGCAACCCAATTCGGGGTATATGAAGAGGAGTCCGTTCGGCATCTTTCTGTCGATGAGTTGCATGCACATGACCCCAGACGACCGGGTATGGTGGAGTTATATGTCATGAGGCCAACTGACGGCCTATCACGAGGCAGGACCTTTTGCACACAAGCAAAATTGTAGCATTCATAACAACTCTCACACGCCCAGTCGAGCGGCCTTCTCAGAAAGTCAAAGGGCATGGCTTACCCAAGGATTGAACTGGCAGATATGGTCTAAGTCCAATCAATCGATGGTTGTGGTCAGCTATGTAGCATCTGACATCCACTGTGGGAGAACACGATCGCGGCGACATCAACTAGGTGACAGGATCGCGTACGTCACTGACGAAATATGTAACTGACCCTAGCACAGTGGCGTATCCTTGGTGCGAGCTTGTACTGAGCTCGAATCTCGACAAGACCAACCCGGCCGAGTCTCTGGGGGCTTTTACATATACTGAAATACAGTAGACTGGCCTTCGGACCTGGACATGGTTTGGATTGTTATATAAGAAGCTGTCGCCGAGCAACCCTCACTCTCTGGCGACCACATCCACTACCACCCCACGAGTATAAACCCCACACATCCAGAATGATCAACATCGATGCCACCACTCCCCAGTTGAAGGCAGTCAAGGATTTGATCGACGCCTACTGCTCTCTCGATATCAGCAAGATCGAACCATTCATTTCAAAGAATTTTAAATTCCAGACGTTCCCCAAAACCATCGACATACCTGAAGAGGCGAGGGAGGTGCACATCGAGAGGTACAGAGGGATACTCGCCGCGGTGGCCAAATTGGAGGTACGTATCCAACACCGGAGAACCGCCCTAAAACTCACAGACTGATATCCACCTCTCCTAGATCATTGTTCACGAAGTGATCGAGGCACCGGGGAGAGTTGTCCTCCACGTTCGTCTCTTAATGCAGAACCCTCACGTTGACTCAGACCATAACACGTAACCATAATACAGCTCACAGGCGTGTGCTCCACCATCAACGGCACCACGCTCGACTACGATTCTCTCTCCATCTTCTCTCTCGTCGACGAGGACGGAGGAACTAGGGTCATTGAGTTTAGGGACTTCTCCGACCCCCAGAAGCGTAGCACCTTCTTCGCTGGGATCGCCAAGGCTGCGGCCAAGGGGCTACCTACTTTGTAGACCCACAAAGTGTATATGCGTATAAATAAGTTGTGCGTTCGAGCAGCCGATGTACAGGCATACAACAATTCCAAAATGTTTTCCGCATAGCGAGAAAGGCGTTCCCCACAACATCAACCTGAAGGTCCAAGGCGCGTATACCGGGAATGCCTCCGGTGGTCGCATTTGGGTAGGAGGACTTGAGGGGCAGCAATTTAACAATACCGCCGGCTCTCCATCGTTACACTGATCCAGAGTGCGCTGTCCAACAGAAGAAAGGGGAAACACGCTTCCGCTTCGCCAGCTTAGAAAGGTGCTTCAAGCGCATCACCCACGTGCCAACGCGTCGCCCTCCCAGTCGGGAGGTACCAGTGGAAGGCACGAAACGCAGGGCGTGAAGGGTTGGCGACAAGGCCATCGAAGGTTCGGAATACCCGAACGTTGAACCTAAGGCTAGGTTGGACGTGGCTTCGTGTCCCCACAAGCATCAAGGGTACCGGAATCCACGCCGAAGGAAAGTGAAGACAGAACCCAAACGTCAACTACAGAAGGCCATCGTGAATGCGTGAACGCAGGGAGGCGGTATGCGCCCGTCGCCCCTGTCCCGTGATCCAGTCAACGACTCGACAATGGCCAGAGAGAACCCAGAATATCTTTGAGGTTTTATTGTTCGACAAACATCGAGTGACCAGTACGCAGTTCGATTCCCAGAAGAGATAAAGTATGACCAGTGACCATCCAAGTCATGGACGGACCCACATCGTGGCGGCGGGTGGTGGCACATTCGAAACTTCGACTTTCGGTCGCCACCACAACGTCTCCACGAACCACATTGGGAATGCTGCCGGACACCTCCCCCGGCCTCGGTATTCCAGATTCACAGGATGCAACGCGACAATGATGCGGAAAACCGAATGTGACTTGGGGGCGGTATGCTTTACAAACCACTCCGTAGAACGCAAACCGTACCTTCCTCGTCCGCTAGATTACCCTAAATTTATATTGTTAGACAAATCCACATCACCCAAAGATCCCAAAGCGGTCCTCTCTGCCCTACTTGACCCCCCAGGCGCACCACCATCTACTCCAGTCAGGTTCGAGACCTGAAAAGGACAGAGAAGAGAACCATGCATAGAAAAGTCGCTACCATATTGCAAAGCAAGGACCAGCGCCGACTCGCGTTCTCTGCTAAAAAGGACAGAATGATGGAAGGGTGCGCGAAAAGGGCCAGAGGCGGGAACCAAACCGGAACAATATCCAAAAAGGAGGAATCCACGCATGGAAAGCGAAAGCGATTAATAATAGATCAAGACAACCACCAGAAAAAAACCAGGCAAGGTGGAGGATAGGGAGCATGCTTGACATGGTGGCGACACCTGGGGGGTTAACGTAAATCGGGTATTGGGTCGGGCTACGCAGGTCCGAGACGGGAGGCGCGGGAAAGGGCAGGGGGGCAGGCAAACAACCTCGCGCCCATACGCGGTTACTACGACGCTTGTCCAACCGCTGATCAAAAAGGGCGGAGGTTTCAGTCTGCGATGGATGAGGCGATTAAATATGTTGCCATCAACTCACCAGGTGGACTATCCGTCCTTTTTGCCGATGGCGAAGCGCCGTTGGGGAGAGGGAGAGGTACAGACGTCAATTCATGGGATTCGTCCGAATCCCTATCATTGCGGCGTCTCCCCACCGGGGTGTCTATCCTCTGGTTGATCATGCTCTTGTGGTCGATCATACTCTCGAATCCTCGATCAATGATGGGGGTACCTGGTGGCACTAGTCGGTGTGGAATCGCAGAGATTTGAGAGGAAGACCCATTACTGTGCTCGATGACCGTTTGCCTGAAGTCGAATGGTAAAAATCTGGTGGGTTGATCAGCCATCTGTCCGTCAGGGGAAAGGGGGAGACCAAAACATACTGTTCCTCCATGCGCTTCATTTCCGGGGACATCGTCTCAAAGTCCTTCGTCCTCCGCTTGGCTCGCAGTGGGTTATCCTCTAAGAGGATCTCTTCAAGCTCGTGAGCGGGGTCAAAATTCCCCTTACCCTGTCAGGAGGACTGAGTTCAGCGCCAGAAGGCGGCAAGGATAAGTGGACTCACATCCGGTCGCATCGGTGGTGTTACCTTCTTCCCTTCGAGCAGTTTCCAGTCCATACCTTCAAACCATGGCAAATTCTTGATCTCGGAAAGACCGGCAACACCGTCCTTACAACATAACCGCGCATTCTTATCCTTCTCCACCAACTTGAACAACAGGCATGAGGGAACGCGCAAAGTGAAAGAGATGATGACACACTCACTCCTCTCAAAACCTCGACGCACACGGGACTGCACCTACCATTCGGATCACGAAAGAACTCAGGGACCTCTCCCTTATCGATGTTTGCGATCAATTCCTGACCGCTTCGTCCGTTGTATGGCCGGACTCCAAACAACACCTCGTACAATGTGACACCAAGCGACCACCAGTCCGGGGTGAATGTATACCCTCGACGCGAGATTACTTCGGGGGCTATGTAAGCCATTGAACCCGCCACTGACATAAGCGGCTTCGTGACCGAGTAGTAAGAGGCTACATTGAAGTCTGTCAGATGAACATGGCCGTCTGCATCAAGGAGAATGTTGTCCGGCTTTATGTCCCTAAATACAGCGGGATCGCGTCAGCATATCAGAAGGAAGTGATAGATGAAGGAGAAAGGGAGAAAGAGCGGGAAATGGGAGCGTCCAAACTTACCTGTGGATGATACGATGTTCGTGAAGGTAGATAAGGGCGGATGAGAGCTCTGCTGTGTAGAAGCGGACTGTCTCTTCGCTGAAGGTGTAGCCTCGCAGCATATGGACTGGGCACATGATCGAGAGATAGTGGGGGTAAATACATCTGGGGGGTCTAGGATCTAAAGCGCGACGTACAGCGGAGATCACCACCGAGCATGAGGTCGAGGACGAAGAAGCAGTTTTCGTCGTCTTGGAATGCGTACCGAAGGTTGACGACGAACGGGTGGTCAATCTGCCAGACACAAATCAATTCGGTCGGAAGGGGACTGGGGAGGGGTAATGCCTGACCTTTTCGAGAAGCCTCCGCTCCTGGACGATGTTGCCCACCGCCTTCATCTTTACAGCCTTCATTTTGTTGATATACTTGAGCGCATACGTTGCCCGGGTCTGTTTGTGCTGAACCATTCGGACCTGGCGCCACGGTGGGTGAGGATGAGAGGTCGGGAGAGAAGACGATGGGACAGACCTTCCCGAATGCGCCTTTGCCGACGACCTTGAGCAGCCTGAAGTGGAAGAGAGTGACCTCGCCGTCAAAGTCGATGGGCTGGGAGCGACAGCAAACGGCCCCCATGATGTGGTGAAGGGAGAGGAGGAGGATGTATTTAGGACAGCAGCGGTGGTCGGGAAGGGATCACTAACACTCCCCGCCCCCAAGCGCCATCCAGGAACTCCCCGCCACCACCGGTACCTCTTTTATTCTTAACGTTGTTCCAAATCTCTCTAAAACATCCGCAGTCCCGTCGAGTTCCCAGAAACCGCGCCCGCCTCTTTACGTCTTTCCATTGCAGGCGACCTCCCGGGGCATGCGGTCGCGGACCGCCAGACACGCACCGGGACCATGGACTACTCGACCTCTCTGGCTCTCATATTCGGCGGTTGTTGCTCGTCGGTTGTCCCGTACCCATCCTTCAGCTCCCTCCTGATAACACCGTTTGATTCCTCAGGAATGTATGGACATACGAGCAACTCCTCCGACAGAGCCCAAAAATTGGCTCCGCCCTCACATTCTCCCAAATGCTCTTCATCACCCTTCATTCCTTACCCTCGTTTATAGAATGGCGCAAATCTCGAGGAGGTATCGTCTTTCCGGCCTTGAAGCAGCGTCAGGCCCCCATTTCGCATTGGGCCGCTCAAGTCTTACTGCTCACGACCGGTTCGCTCCTCAACAACTGGGTCTATGCGTTTCATGTACCGCTAACCGTGCAGATCGTGTTCCGTTCCGCCGGTGCGCCGCAAGAATTCCAGCCCAAATCTTTCCGGACTGACTCGGATCCATCCAGGTGTTGTAATCGCTATGATCCTTGGCCGCTATCTCCTCCAACGTAGGTATACCTCTAGACAAATAGTGAGTGTCTGTTCTCCGCAACCACTACAAACCTCTGACCCCTTCACCCATCAGTTGGCGGTGCTTTTAGTTTCCATCGGGGTCTCCACCGCATCGATATCCGCATCTTCATCCGCTAGCTCTTCAATGGACGATATTTCAACAACGTACTTGTACGGCATTTTAATGCTAATCGCATCATTATTCGCAACCGCAATTCTCGGGATACTCCAAGAACGGACCTACAGAACCTACGGACCCTGTTGGAGGGAAGGTATGTTCTACACAGTACGTCAACTCCCAACGTTTACCTCTCCCGTTCCGTTGTTAACGCGAGCTCCAGCATCTCCTCTCGCTACCCATTTTCGTATTCCTCCGTAACGACGTGACTCAGGGCTTCAAGAGCCTTGCAGCGGGCTCAAAGGGATCCCCGATGTCGCTACCATACATTTTTTTGGCCATGAACCTACTGACACAAGCTTTATGCGTCTCGGGTGTCAACAAACTCACATCAGTGCGTGGTAACCATCCTTCCGATCGCCTAACGCTTCCTAATCAGAACCACATCGCCAGGCGACTTCTTCCGTTTCAACCAGCGTGGTTCTCACGGTTAGGAAGGCCATCAGTCTATGCCTGAGTATTTGGTACTTTGGAAGCGACTGGAATTACTCCCTCGTTTTTGGAGCCGGAATGGTGTTTGTTGGGTCGTTGGCGTACTCGACCACGGGACGCTCTGTGGTAAACAAGAAGGAATAGATTCACCCCCGTAAAAGGGGAAGTTACTGTATTTGCGTCGTGGAGATCGTTAAACATTGTCAAATTCACTCGGGGCAGGTCGATAGGTAATGGATCGACAGGCTCTCTGCTCAACCGAATGGAGTACATAGAGTGTTGGGACACTTGGAACTCGCAGACCCATCCCACGCGCGCACCGTATTAAACAGGCTATAGAAGAACACCGAATTCGCGCCAGCAGAGACGTTGGTTACCGAACACAATGAGTTAATCATAAAGCCGTGTCTGTCAAAGAGCTCGAGAAGTGGGCACCTGGAAATAAATGTACAATCCTATCAGGAGCACAGGGACGGGGGTAAATCAAAAGGAGAGGGATCTGAAGTATGCATCCAGAGTCTGTATTGTCTGGGAGGGACTGCAGTGAAAGAACCAAGCATTAGTCGTGAGCATTGTCGCGGACAGGTAGCAAAATGTCAATTTATGCCCAAACAACGGATGTTAAAATCTCGAACCACGCCCCTTATACCCTCCGCCAACTCTGGACGTATATACGAGGAACGGACAATCGTAAGTGAGTCGAGTCGGTTTCCAGGGGACGCGCGCTGGGAAAGGAAGGTCGTGAGTGGTTTCCAGTAACTGTCATCTGCAATCATCCGCTCAAGGACGACGTGTCGCAGAGAAGGGAGGATACCCCCATCCCCACCTGGGCTTGGTCTCGGAAGTGCGTCGGACAGATGGATTGTGTCCAGGTGCAGTGTCCTCAGGTTTGATAACTGAGCATATACATTTGTCATGGCAACGTGATTACGGTGCGCCGAGAAGTGGAAGATCTTTTCGCGCGGTGTGTCTGCGATGAGATCGAGGAGCGCTTTCTCCAGTAGGTCCTTTGGAGGTGATGGATTCGGGCAGATCATAATCACCAGGAACGAGGCCATCTGTTCCGATCCCAGAGCATGGGGGCGGATCCTGCCCGCATCTCCTGCACAGAAGCGGATGTAACTGTCGTGCCGGGAGACACAAAGTCCCAATCCACTGTGAACCCTGCCACGATGTTGAAGGTAATCTCGGAGGTACGGTCCTAGGAGCGGCGAAATGTCCCCGACCGCGCAATTGCATAGAGTGAGAGTGAGATCCACACTCCCGACATGGTCCAACCGGTGGAGGAACCCTACGACATTCCGGGGGTCTCCGGACAAATTGAGTGTCTTCAGGTGATGGAGGGACACTCGAAAGTGAGATCCGTCACCACCGTCATCAGGGACTGCACGCCTGGCGAGCCGGACTTTCTGAAGGGTAGGGCTGGAGGCAAGTATTGAGAGCAATTGTGTTGTAGTTGGAGCAGACGAGGGCTCATCGAAGTAGAGATCCAGGGTTTTGAGAACGGAAGTTCGCGACGTCATGAGGTCCCACGATGATATCGCGCAATCAATAAGCTCGAGGCGTTTCAGTTTTGGGAAACGATAGTGGGCGAAGAAATCCGAAATGTCGACCGGCGGGTCCCAGTTGCTGCCGTTCACAACGACCGACTCCACGCTGCTGGATCGAATCCCCTTACAACTGGCGATCAATGGAGAAATGATAGAGCTCAGAAGCTCTGGATCCCCGGAAACGAGATGGATCTGCCGTATGGTGTCCCGCGTGGCACGATCCCGGAGTGCGTTTCGTAGGGTATCATCGAGAATGCCCTCCGGGAACCCCACCCCATCCAGCACCAGATCGAGTGGAGCTGTTGGATATCGAAGATGACGTTTTGCCCAATCTTGCAACTTATAGCCCCAGAAACCCCAAAGCTCCGGGGTACATGAGGCGACCTCGAACCAATGGTGACAGACGAGGAGGAAGTGGTAGGGTTTCCTCTCGAGCGGGTGAAGGCCAAGTTCGGGGATGGCGTTCCAACCAAAGATGGACCCTAGTATCTCTGGAGGGAGTCTGGACACGTTCAACAACGAGTTCTGGGTGCGTTTGAACTCGATTATGAATCGCTGGTGCTCCCTGATCTGCTCCTCCAGAGCCCGGATGGAATCGGCCTCAATCTCGTCGGTCGGTCTGTTCTCCAACTGGGTTAAATCGCGATATACAACATAGTATGCATCCGCTTACCGAGGCTGCGGCGGGAGGGTGGATACGTTCAGCAACGATTTCTGACCGCGTTTGAACTGAACTTGCTTATGACCCTCTCATGCTCTCTGATCTCCTGCTCCAAAGCCAGTATGGAGAAGATGTTGACCTCGCCCCTCGGTCTGTTTTCTGACTGGGTTAGATCCGGAAAAAACCCTGGGTGCGTTGGCTTACGTTGGTTGTGGTGCTTGTTGGCGATCTTGAGGGTCTGGCTCTTCGTTTTTGGCAACAGCTTGTAGGTGCATCGCGACCTGAGTGTGGGTGGTGGAGAGGCTGAGGGCGAGCGCCTGTCGATAATTCGACAATCGGGATCGGATGTATACCGAATTAGAGTTTGGCTGATGTCATCCGCCCGCCGTCACCCCCAGGATCCCAGCGGGAGATGGGCAGGAAAGCTTTTGCCACTACCTACTCAATTCCACGTCGCCGGCGACATTGATGCCTTCTATCCCGTGATCGCCGTGATCACTCTCACCCTTTCGTTGTTCACCAAGGAGTGTCCGACATTATGAAGTCTGAGTATTTTTGTAGCAGGGGAGAGCGATAGTAGGCAAAATGCGTTCACGGGGAGACTAGTGGTGAAGAACTTGACGTTGGGGGTCTGGTCCACGTTTTTGGAGAGTGCGGACAAAATGGCAAGTTTGGGTCTCCGATCCTTGCCCTACGAATTGTCTCGTCCAGGGCGTCGATGGCTATGAGCGTCTGGATCTGTGTTGCTATCGAATTGTTGGACGACCTCTTTCAGTGTTTAGAATACGGATGATAACCTTCAATGAATCATTGGAACTTGGTTTGCGTGCATCGGACCACATGAAAGCGACTTCGAGCGTATGATATCCGCAGGCGGAGGTGTTCGTAGCACCATCGACATCAGAGGCTCAGGCACGACAAATAATACCTGCAGTCCGCTTGCGGAACACCCGCGCTGCGTTATCACCAAACATTTCCCAAACCTATGACTAGGGTTCACCAACGTCCTCGGTGGCTCTCTTCCGTTTCCCCGGAACCGCTTTCGTCCCTGGACCCCAAAACGGCGCAGGGTTCTGCTGATACCTCACAAGCTTCACTCGCGAAGATGCGGTCACAGAATCCGGGTGCTTCGTGAAGTCCGTCTCCGCGCTAGCCTCTTTCGACAAGAGCACCAGAGCGGGAGAGCCTTGAGAAAGCTTGTCCGTTCTCACGGGGTAAGTCTTGATCCAATTCCGGAAGAGATCATGAACACCTTTCCTCGTTGCTGTCGTCTTGAGAGACCCGGGGCAAGCGTGCGATCGCGAGACTTTGTAGCCGGAGTTGAGCAATCCGGAGCTAGGAGGAAATAGAGTCAGCCACACACGCCAAGTGTAATGAGGGTCAAGATACGTACGCGACATCACCGAGCGGGGGACATTCACAATGGAACGTACCCGCGATCTTGGAGGGTGTGAAGTAGAAGGGGTTTTCGAGCTCTTCTTTAGCAACCGTCAACATCCCTTTCATCCTCGCCACGGTGCCGTATTTCTCCGGAGACTCTTCTATATGTTCAAGAACCTTGCCGATGAACTCCGAGTTTTGGATGGACGCGGACCACATCGGGCCAGCAAGCTGCGTACGTGTGTTCCCAAGCGATTGAGTCAGGGGTTGACGAGGGCGGTGTACAAAATTGGAACATCCGACGTACATGAAGGGTCGAGTTACACTCTGAACATTTCTCGGAGACAGGAGGACCAGAATGTGTCTTGAACTGCAGGTTCACTTGTCCGCTACCTTCGTGCGTCTTCTCTATGACCCGTCCCAGAGGCTGCTCGTAGGACGATTGACAGCCCGAACAAATGTAGTATGTAGATGTTTTACTAGACGAGGGGCGTAAATACCACAGAGTGAGGATGTAGGGGAGAACTCACCTTGAGACCCTTTTCACCTCGCTCGGCGAGGAATTCACGCGAACAAAAAGCCGAACGTAGAAGTCGATCGAGAGGGACAGGAGGGGCTCAATGTACCGTCCATAGCGCGCGGCGGAGGTAGAGAGTGAATGAAGAACTAGTCGCAGTGCCTACAGAAGAAGAGTTAAGAACGGAGGAAGTCATGCGTAGGAGCAGACAATACAGCTTCATGACAGTACTCGGCCTTCAAGGACACACCGCCGTAGTTGGCGAAGCTGTTCCAACGTTAAAACTCTGAACGTGTGGGATAAAATGCAAGCCCACCATTTCTCTGGGTAGTTCGTAGTGGCGAGGACAGAGAGATCCGTGCAGGTTACACAAAGCAAACCTGAGTCGTTCACTGACTGAACGGCAGCGTCGATAAAAGGAGCTGCCGTTCCGTATGGATCCAAGTCGACAACATCCACGCGCGAGCCTTCGGCTCTGTGATTATACATCAACGTGCTATATCATTCCACGATCAGCTTGACGCAAAGACCATTTTAAAACAGTAGCACCATGCATCTCCTTCGTTGACCACCACTTTGGCCGGAGTGTGTTTTGATCCTGGGACATTGAGGTCGGCGGGGATTTCAGAGAGCCCATTTATTTCGACGTTTTTCCTCATGACCTCTGTCGCAGCGTCGGAAAGGTCATTCGCGATGACGTATCTAGGGAAGTGGGTCAAACTCTCAGCAACGGCAAAGTAGAAGTCGGAGCTGACTTTACCAGAGGGATCTCCTTGGCGTAACGAATTGATCTGAGCCCTGTAGCCGATAGGGCTTCCAACAACACGAACTTCTGCGCGCGAAACTAACCTCTACATATCAGGAGGTTGGACGGGAGGTAATTGCGTTTATGGAGTACCTCTTTCGTTCCCTTCGGTTCGGTTGACCCCTCTGGGTTCTTCGAGTCTACCACAACATCACCACATAATATAGTCACGAAATGGGGCGCAACAGATATGGTTGTTATCCACACCTTTCGGTCTTTTTTCAGGCTTTTTCGCCTTCTTCTCCTGGGCCGCCCTCCACTTTGCTTCCTTGGCTCGATTCCATTCCTCACTCCACACTCGAATGCAAGCGACGCTCAGGTCTCGATTGAACTCCTGAACTGGGTTCAGAAATGCGCCGTTGTCGCTCGGTAGGAAGATATGTGTCGTATTCTCAGTGTGAAGGGTAAAACCAGGCGGGACCTCGATGGTGGGCTGTTGTTGAGAAGCTGGCTCCGACATGACGAGCGTTGAGTTGTATCGTGTGAACGGGCGATATTTACAGGTGAGAGTTAGTGGAGAGTGAGAATATCGGAGGAGAGTCTGGCGGAGCGTTATGACGGGTGCGGCGGAAAGGACACCCATGAGTCGATCATCGATCACGGAACCCCAGAAGATCCGCTCGGACCCATGCCCACAGAAAAAGATGGATATATGCTACAAACATTACAGCGGCAAGTAAACATAGAGCACATAACAGCGAGTCCAAGAGCAGATCTCTATCGCGAACGAGATCCCGAGAGGGGAAACAACGTGGGAGCTCACTTCGGTGTTGTAGGTCGGAGAAGTGCGTTGTAGTGTCGAATGAGTTCCGAGGCATCTGTGGCCAGCTGTTCCGCGGGTCAGTTCAAATGTATACATGCAGAAAGTTTATGGATAACTCAACCCGTTGTTGTTCGATGCCTGCTTCCACGTACGTTTTGGCACCACGAACTATCTTTCTTCGAGACTCTTCGTAGAAATCTTGTTGTTCTTGAACTAAAAGAAACATGGGAGGATTTAGTGAACACATTGGCAGGTCGCTGATCAACCAAAAGGCCCACGCGTGCTGCTCGCTGAATTAACCACTGTAGATCTCATAGGTGAGACCTCGGCCTGCATGACGCCAAATGCTTCGATGATAGAGTCCACGGTATTCTTCCTTTCAAATCAACTGAGGGGAAACACGTAGTTAAGTAGGTCACTTACATCTCTTCTTGAGAGCATAGAGATTAAATCTCCCATACTACGATCCTGCCCGTTCCCGGCCGTTATCTCCTCAAGCATCGCGCGTGCATCGTGTCTAAGCGGTGTCAATTAGTGATACCAGTGACCAGGAGCACGGACAACATACACAGAAGCCAGTGTTTCTCGCGATATTTGACCATTGTGCTCGCGTGCCCGCTTGAAGATCGCGTTCTTCTTCACTTGAAAGTCGGATTTTCCCTTTCTCCCTTGACTAACGGTCAGAGGCCAGGTCAAAACGTAGATATACTACAGTGACACACTACTAGACGCAACAATCTCGTTCATCTTGACCACAAAATTGCTATCACAGACCACCGTCAGTCGCAGCCAGAAAACGCGTACAGGGAGTACTCACTCGTCCTTATCAACATCCATATCATCGTCGTTATCTCTTTCCGCGTCGTTGCGTCGGTCAGCTCTGGTTGTGGTTCGTACCTGCTTCCCGTTCTTCATGGCTTATGTCTGGTCGAGGAAGGGAAACTGGTAAACCTGAATTCTAAATTGTTTCTAAGCAACATCAGAGACGCGTCGGTCACGTGCCTTCGACATTACATATAAATCGTGCGGGGCATACCGGACGAGCACCGAACCAAGTTCGGGACTGGACAAGCTGAGGGCTGCCCCGCCGGGCCGCCCTTCCCGGAACACATTCGTGATTCGTTGAACTCAAACGTTCCTCAGCCTCTCACAAGCACGTGCACCCGTTGTGGTCTACCAACCTGGCTTCTGTTCCCAATGGTCTAAGAAGGGACACAACAAATTCTACAGTGAATCTCGGGAAGGGGGGATAAGGTATGCGGAAGGGAGAGTATGTGGTGAGATGAGATCTACGGAGGAAGCCAAGTGCGAACACGATTACTTTGTGTGCTACTACTTATCAAAAAATGTGAAGCGTCTGTATGAGGGTTTACTGCCTCCACTCCGCCTCGGCGTCCCCCTTCAACTGTCGGGGTGACGAGGGGCACGTCATACGACGAATGGTTTATTTGCCACCGGTGGTGCCCATACCCATGGCCGACTTGAACGAGTCGTAGATCCACCACTGGAAGCCAGTCAAAGTACCAATCATGACGACACGCGCACCAAGACCTTTGGTGGCAAGGGTAGCGAAACCGGTCTCGGAAGCGATGGTACTGACGGACTTGCCCTTGTTTTGGGGTTTACCCAACAAGGAGACCAAAGAGTCAGCGGGATGGGAGACGATGGCGCAAACAACACCAGAGAGGTAACCGGAACCGAAGGTGACTCCGAGTTGAGTCGGCTTGCTGTAGGTGTCCTTGGGGGCGGTGAAGACGTGCGTATAGAAGAGCTGGACGATCTTCTCGAAGAAGTAGAACTTGGCCATGGTGTATGGGATCTATAAAGACCGATGATATCAGGGGTCAGCGGAGCGCCGAAAATGACATCCGTCAAGCTTACCTGACGAGACCAGAGAGGGACGAGGGAACCGAAGGGGAACCTGGTGTCGGCAGCGGAAACCCTCATCTGGGAGAGAGCAGCGCCCATAGGGACGGGGAAGGTACCGGCAGGACTGGTTTGGATCTTAACCTTGGTCATCTCCCAAGGGCAGAGAGCGATATCGGCAAAGACCTCAGCAGAGGCGGAACCAGCCAACCAGATGGCACCCTTGTACTTTTCACTAGCCTCCTCACCGGCGAGATTCATGTAGTAATCTTTGAAGATCTCATAAAGACCGTACTTGAAGGCACCCTGGAAGGAGTAGCCGATCAAGGTGGGTCCGAAGCCCTTCCAAGTACCCGCAACTCCCTCCTCAGCGATGATGGTTCGGAGACCAGAGACAAGACCCTTGTACTTGGTGGGGTTGACCTGTGACACGCGAAAAGCGGGATGAGTAAGGACAAAAACGCGGTTCAGACGAGTGGAGCAACACGCGCCTGCATGTTACACTTGGTAACATCGAGAGGGGTGATTCCGGCGTGGGTGGTGCCACAAGCCAAAATACCACCGAGTAAGCACTTGGAGTAGTAAGAGGCGTCATGGGGCACTGGGCCGAGATACCTTTTGAGCGGAACACAGTCAGTTCAACACGACACAGCAGAGCCGGAAAAGTAGTCTACAGACCTCGCATCCCATTTTTTAGTGGGGGCCAAGTGTGCCATTGCGTTAGTCGTCTATACAGAGGACGGGACGGAGGGGAGGTGCAGGTGGGGGATGACGGTTGCGGGTTCGCTGTCAGTGGAAAAAAGAGGGCTTATAACGGAAACGGAATTCGCGTCCCGGTCCATGCCGACGGGCAATCCTCCCGACGCCGCTCTCGAAGCCTGGCGGACGTTTCTCCCTCCCGGTGACTCGGTGACGTCGTAGATCTCTCTCGCACGTCCAGGAAAAATAAGAAAACCCGAAAGTGTAAATGACTGGACGGTTGTGCATGTAAGCGGATGGGAAACGAAACCCAATACTGGCCATCAGGTTAGTCAACTGCGGTCTTGTAAGCAAGCCCCCGCTGGTAAGCAAGCCGGTTATGCCCTTACTTTTTGCCAGGAGCCGCATATAAATCCTCAAAAATGTCCCTGTGCGCTTTGAGTTGGTCTTCTCACCCCTCCTCCTCATCCGTCACCTCAACCGAAACTCATACTTGACTTTGAAATGGCTCCCGTCGCCGATTTCAAGCAGAGGGTCATGTCTGGCCCACGATCACCATCGAACTCAAAACCCGCCAACGTTGGTAACTCTTCAACGAGCACGAACGACCATCCAAACACATTCAAGTTCGACTCTATGGAGGACGCCTTGGAGGCTTTCGCTCGTGGAGAATTTTTGGTCGTCATGGATGATGAGGGCAGGGAGAACGAAGGCGATCTCATCGTCGCTGCTTCTCACTGCACAACGGAAAAAATGGCTTGGATGATAAAACACACGAGGTGCGCCTTGCTTTGCTCAACCCGGGCTATTCTCTTTTTAACCACGGAAGATTACCAGCGGTTACATTTGTATCGCACTTCCCAAAGAGAGGCTGGAGGAGCTGGAAATCCCAATGATGGTAGCCCAGAACGAGGATCCTCACCGAACCGCTTACACCATCACAGTTGACTACAAACATGGTGCGTAAATCACTCCGTGAATCCTTCCACACAGAAGAACTCAGATACCTTTTGGTGCCCCATAAATCAGGCACGACAACAGGAATCTCTGCGCACGACCGAGCGTTGACCGCACGATCCCTCGCATCCTCCCAATCCAAACCTTCAGACTTCAGCAAACCGGGTCACATGGTCCCACTCCGTGCTCGAGATGATGGCGTCCTCACTCGTCGGGGTCACACCGAGAGTGCGGTCGACCTCTGTAAGCTTACCGGCCTCCCCCCTGCAGGGCTACTGTGCGAGCTCGTCAATGACGACGAGCAGGGTACCATGGCTCGACGGGATGATTGTCGGGCTTTCGCGGACCGATGGGGAGTTAGGATGATCAGCGTGGAGATGCTCGTTGAGTGGCGGTATAAGGTGGAGGCTGAGGAGGCCGCCAAGGGTCTGGAAGGATTAAATTTTTAGCCGGTCATCGCCGACGACCGACGACGTCAATGATCTCACTTTCAGGGGGAAGGAATGAGGATACGAGCGGTCACCAGTCAAGTATTCGCTGCTTAAGACCATTTACTCATAACTATTTTCTCGGTTTAGACCTCATCTTGAACTCAACGTTTTTATATTTATCGCTCTCCCCAGATCTCTCTGTTCCGCGTTAGCACGCTCAGCGGCTCAAGCTCAAAACTTTCACGCATTTCCTTGCGGAGCTCGATTGATCATGATCAAAGCAATCAACATGTGCCGGTACACCCGGTAAAGAGAGAACGTCTGTGGTAGGTTCGCACCAAACCCTGTGGTTTCATCGATCATCACCCACTCGCTTGTCGAGGCAACCTCGGAGGTGAATCCGGCTCTGCGGATCCGGGCTTGCGCCGAGGCTAGGAAAGCGGTTCATGAACTGGGTCGATGAACGCTCTGGGCTCGGGGCAATTGGCAAGGTGAATGTTCCGCGTGACCCCTCCTCTCTTCTTCACCACCATCCACCATGCAAGTAGAACCGATGCAATCCCTGTCTGCAGACGAGGGTGAATCGTGGTGGGCAACAGAAGCTGACAGGGCTGTCTGGAACGAGATTCTAGAAGCCATCAAACCTACGACACCCCTAAAGATACCTACCTGTCGACGGGCCCCTCGCAGACATTGAACTTCGAGTACATGAGGGCGAATGAACCGTTCAGCGAACTCCCGCGGCAGTATTTTCTTTAACCCAAGATTAACCACCGTCCGCCTGTTTCCATCTATGGCTTTTCACTCGATGACGGCGTGTCTGGGGTTGAGCACATGGCACGCATAACTGGCATACTAAAAACCCGAGGAACCACTCACCCATCATAACCTCGGTGGTACCATGACGAGAGCTCTGAGGCATCTCGAGGAAGAGTGTGGCTTTTCGCAAAGAGAGTTCCTCTCCGTCAACGGCTGCTATTCATACGGGTTTTCTGTGGACATCCTCGAAGGACATGACTGGGAGCTCAGAGCGCAGGCGGCGCTCTGGATTGAGGCTGGATCCGTAATCGTGCGAATGACTAACCTCGCTCGCGTGTACACCCAGAAGAGCTGCGAGGCCGTTGACGCGGCAGGACTCCAATTTATCCCGACGTATGGATGACCGCCAGCACTCTCCGAAGACCTTCACGAGAAGTTGTCGATTCTCTCTCAGATCATATATTTCGACAATTTCTTATTCCTGACATACGGTGGAGTGGAACCGATGATGACAGCAAGGATTGAGAAGGAGTTTGAACATAAACTTCAGGTACGGCCTGCCTCCTCGTCGCGTTGTTCAGCGTTCCCTGATAGGGAGTGTATCTGGTATTGTTCAAGATCTGTCCGTTGACCATACGCACGCAAACCATTTTGCTGGTCAGAGACACGGTGGTCATACTGAACCTTCACGTTTCATCGACTCCACCGCGCGAGCCGTTAATTGTGTTCTGTGGTCACAAGAGACCCAACTTTGTATCTGGAGACAATCGTGCGATCAACTGGCGTCCCTCCTGAACACCCATTCTCAGACCCTGCTGTTCAATCTGCGAAGGTTTCAAGAGCTTGGCGACAAAACCGGCGCGGGGTTTATCAAGGGCTGTTGCATCAATACCTCCATTCATCTCGCCATCCTATGCGAAACCCTCTGTCACATGGACCCTGCTCTCCGGGCGGAAGTCAACGCCCTCCACGATTTGGCGTTGGAACGGTTGGGCGAGCTGGCGCAGGATATGCGAATGGAGGAATACACTGGTCTCGGCATACTACTCGGGGTGTGTGTCACCCTACGGCAACCAGGCCAACACCGCTGGCAGTGAATACTCCATATAATCCTTGGAAAAGGCGTTAGGGGTCTTTGATGCTCGTCTTGTGAACGCCCACGTCGAACACGGTGCGACGGTGTAAGTACAGAGCATATGGACTTGTAACTCCGCTCCCCTTCATAAACCTTGTCGGTTCCTCCTGCATCTCTCCCCCGTACCCACCAGAAACGGAGACTCCCAAACATCGGAATGATACATATGTTTCGTCCCAATCGCTTATCCACCTTGGTCTGAACTTAAGCAGCTGGACGCGTCCTCGTTGGTAACGTGTCTGCGACAAGAGTGGCCGTGATGTTGACTAGGGCTGTCCTGAACTCGAGCCCCTCACAGGAGGTCGCCATTGGTGCTGCAAACCAGATGCGGGGTCCGTGATATCCGCGGCTGACTTTGAACACCGCCAGCGGGCTACGCCTGGATATGGAAACGGGAACTCTTGCCACTCCGCCACCACAAATCGCATATCGACGACCTCCGTATCCTTCTCGCCTCACGTCGCCCGCCCTTATCGGCGTTCCCTCTCGCCGTGGTGCAGTCATCTGTGACTAGATTCCGCGGCGTTTCACTTGGGGATTTGACCACATACCATCAATACCCTCTTTGCAACGTGAATGAATCACACTTATTCGCCGGCGACGGTCATGCCTACTTAGCTGTGCCGCCCCGTTGGTCAGCGCTCAGCTTCGATTGTGGTCGTTTTCGGCATCTCCCGCACTCCCCCTGAACCTAAGCCAACCCCCACGCTTTGCAGGAGACACTTTATACTATCCATTCGAATGATCTTATCGCGGTGTCCTGGACTGGTGACGTAGGAATATCCGTTTGAATTGCACTAAGAGGTGAGCGTACTACTAAGGGTGTCTAGGCCACAAACATGACATCAGGAAAAGTCGCGGTCACTTCTGAGCGCCGATCTTTTCTCAGTGTTTTCCCCGCTAAATTAGGGCGCCTATGGGCCTCGTACAGTGCGCTTCTGTGTGCTTTCCGCCACTTTTCGTCATCGGACTATTCACTGATGCATCCGCATGTGGTGTCTGCCCAAATCATACAACCGCCGTCCACCTCGCTTCGTTTTGAGGGTCTAACCCAGAGTGGGTGGATCTGCTGCCTCGTACAGACACTATAAATACGACTGATAACGAAAGGTGCTCGTTCAAACAACCCACAGA
>Ga0307517_10005212_pt1 | contig 19691 bp, 19 predicted proteins | sample 23_EM_MG_FD_194515 | JGI IMG/M metagenome (GOLD analysis project Ga0307517, IMG submission 194515) | Populus trichocarpa ectomycorrhiza microbial communities from riparian zone in the Pacific Northwest, United States - 23_EM | ecosystem: Host-associated > Plants > Roots > Unclassified | place... | reverse complement strand
ACAGGCCGCATCCACCTCCCGTCGAGGAGCACCCGATGACCGAGCAGCACGAAGACGTACGCCGACCGGACCCCATCTCGGTACGCAAGCCGGAACCCGCGAGGACGGAGCCCGCGAGGACGGAACCGGCGAAGCCGGAACCCGTCAGGTCGGAACCCGCCAGGCAGGCCGTCCTGGCCCGGGCCCCGCAGGCTCCCCAGGCCCCGCAGGCCCGGCAGGCCCCCCGTGGGAATGCCGTCACCCTGATGGCCGAGGGCGAGAGCGAGAAGCTCACCCGCAGCCTGCAGCAGGCCGTCGGCGGGTTCGTCGACGAGCCGCGCAACGCCGTCCAGGAAGCCGACCGGGTCCTGGATGAGGCCACCGCCCGCCTGGCCGAGGGCATCAAGGAGCGCCGCCAGAGCCTGCGTTCCACCTGGCAGGGCAACGGCGACAAGAGCGCCAACGGCGCCGAGACCGAGGATCTGCGGATCGCGCTGCGCCAGTACCGCGATCTGGTCCAGCAGTTGCTGCGGATATGAGCTGAGACAGGGCCTTCGATCCGGAGGCCCTGTCCGGCCGCGGCAGGAAAAATCGCTGTCCGATCACCGGAGCACGGTGATAGACAACCGGCGTGGAAAAGAATCCTGAGTTTCCTGACCTGCTGCGACTGATCGATGAACGGTCGACCGCCTTCCGCGCCGCGGTCGCCGCCGCGCCCGGTCTCGACGCACAGGTGCCGACCTGCCCCGGGTGGACGCTGTTCGATCTGGTGAAGCACCTGGGTGGGGGAGACCGTTTCTGGGCCGCCATCGTCGGCGCGGGGCCTGCCGACGCTCCCCCGGCCGAGGCCGCCGCTGCGCGCGCCGCTCTGGAAGTGCCGCGGGAGCGTGAGGTCCTGCTGGTCTGGCTGGCCGCGTCGACGCAGCTTCTGCTGAGCGCCCTGCGCGAGGCAGGACCGGACGCCGGCTGCTGGGCGTGGTGGAGTGCCCTGCAGACGCCGCGGACCTCCGGTGGAGTCGCCCGGCACCGGGTCCAGGAGAGCGCGGTGCACACCTACGACGCCCAACTCGCCGCAGGCGCCCCGCAGCCGCTGCCGACCGAGGTCGCCCTCGACGGTGTCGAGGAGTTCCTGTTCACCTGCGTCGCGACGCCCAGCGCCTGGCCGCACAAGCCCACGGCCTTCGACTTCCACACCACCGAGGGCCGCTCCTGGCGCCTCACGGTCGACGGCGACGGCGCACGCTCCACCCGCATCCCCGCGCCCACTGCCGCGACCGGCGAGGACTCGGACGCAGCCGGCGCCTCCATCCATGGCACGGCCAGTGAGTTGGTCCTCTACTTGTACGACCGTATCCCCGCCGACTCCTTGCACGTTGACGGAGACGCAGGGCTGCTCGACCTGCTCCGCGCCTGGGAGCCGGAGGAGTAGGACCTGCCGGGCACCACCGCGCTGCGGCGGGTGAACAAGTCCGCGCTGTCCCGGGCCCGGGCCCGCCTCGGCCCGGAGCCGCTGGGCCTGCGGCTGCTGGCGATCGACGGCACGCAGATCGACGTGCCGGACTCCAAGACCTCACGCCCACCGGCTTCCCTCAGGTCCGCGCGGTGGTCCTCGCCGAGGTCGGCACCCACGCCGTGGTGGACGCCGCGACCGGCGGCCCGGCCGTCGACCCCGACCAGGTGTCCTACTCCTCCGGCGCCGGCGCGAGCAGGCCCGCAGCGACCGCCTACAGCAACGGCATTGCGCTGAAAGCGCCGTGAAACCGCACTGAATGCGCCCTGCCGCAACCTTCTCGGCATGACGACATCGACATCGCACTCACCCGCCATCGCGGCCAAGGGGCTGCGCAAGGCCTACGGGGACAAGACGGTCCTCGACGGAATCGACCTGACGGTGCCGGCCGGCACGGTCTTCTCCCTGCTGGGCCCGAACGGCGCGGGCAAGACCACCGCCGTCAAGATCCTCTCCACCCTCATCACCGCCGACGCCGGCGATCTGCGGGTCGGTGGTCACGACCTGGCCGTCGACCCGCAGGCCGTGCGGGCGGCGATCGGCGTCACCGGGCAGTTCTCCGCCGTCGACGGGCTGATCACCGGCGAGGAGAACATGCTCCTCATGGCGGACCTGCACCACCTCTCCCGCAGCGAGGGCCGCCGCACCGCCGCCGAACTGCTTGAGCGCTTCGACCTGGTGGAGGCCTCGAAGAAGCCCGTGTCCACCTACTCCGGCGGTATGAAGCGCCGCCTCGACCTGGCCATGACGCTGGTCGGCAGTCCGCGGATCATCTTCCTCGACGAGCCGACCACCGGCCTGGACCCGCGCAGCCGCCACAACATGTGGGGGATCATCCGCGAGTTGGTCTCCGGCGGCGTCACCGTCTTCCTCACCACCCAGATCCTGGAGGAGGCCGACGAGCTCGCCGACCGCATCGCGGTGCTGAACGACGGCAGGATCGCCGCCGAGGGGAGCGCTGACGAGCTGAAACGACTTGTCCCGGGCGGGCACGTGCGGCTGCGGTTCGCCGACCCGGCCGCGTACCAGTCCGCCGCCGTCGCGCTGCGCGAGGTCACCAGGGACGACGAGGCGCTGGCACTGCAGATCCCCAGCGACGGCACCCAGCGCGAGCTGCGCGCCATCCTCGACTGGCTGGACTCGGCCGGCGTCGAGGCGGACGAGCTGACCGTGCACACCCCCGACCTCGACGACGTGTTCTTCGCCCTGACCGGCGGCACCAACGTCCCCAACCAGCCCACCCAGTCCAAGGAGACCGTCCGATGAGCGCCCTCGCCCTTGCCGTCCGCGACTCGAACACGATGCTGCGCCGCAACCTGCTGCACGTGCGGCGCTACCCGTCCATGACCCTGAACCTGCTGCTCACGCCGATCATGCTGCTGCTGCTCTTCGTCTACGTCTTCGGAAACGTGATGAGCGCGGGCATCGGTGGCGGCAGCGCGGACCGCTCCGACTACATCGCCTATCTCGTCCCGGGCCTGCTGGTGATGACCATCGGCAGCACCGTGATCGGGGCCGCGGTGTCCGTCTCCATGGACATGACCGAGGGCCTCATCGCCCGCTTCCGTACGATGGCGGTCTACCGCGGCTCGGTGCTCATCGGGCACGTCGTCGGCACTGTGCTGCAGGTGCTCGCCAGCCTGGTCCTCGTCGGTGCCGTCGCCGTGGCCATCGGCTTCCGGTCCACGGACGCGACCGTCCTGGAGTGGCTGGCGGCGTTCGGACTGCTCGCGCTGTTCGCACTGGCTCTCACCTGGATCGCGGTCGGGATGGGCATGGCCAGCCCGAACCCCGAGGCCGCCAGCAACATGGCCACTCCGCTGATCCTCCTCCCGCTCATCTCCAGCGCCTTCACCCCGGCCGACACGATGCCGGGCTGGTTCCAGCCGATCGCCGAGTACCAGCCGTTCACCCCGGCCATCGAGACCCTGCGAGGCCTGCTGCTCGGCACCGAGATCGGCAACAACGGGTGGATCGCGATCGCCTGGTGCGTCGGCCTGGCCGCGCTCGGCTACCGCTGGTCGACGTCGCTGTTCAACCGCGACCCGAGGTGAGCGCGCGGGCTGCCTCCCGCAGCTCGTCCCGCTCCAGGGCGGCGTACTCCGACACCGCGTCGGCGTACGCCGCCCTGTCGGCTTCCTGGGCCGCCTTCCGGGCGCGGTCCGCCGACATCGTCGGCTGGAAATCGCGCAGCACCCGCAGCCGTTCGGCCAGCGCGATCATCCGTACGGCGGCGGCGTCGCCGGACGCGAGCCCCGCCATGCCGAGGGCGTGCAGCACTGTCCCGAGCACAGGGAGTTCCATGGGCGAGCGGGACGGGCCGGAGAGCAGGGTCCGCAGCCGCTTCCACAGCCGGTCGACCACCTCCGCGACGAGCCCGATCCGGCCGGCGTGCGCGTGCGCCGTCACCGCCGCCGACTGGATCTGCAGCAACCACCGGTCGAAGAAGGGGTCGTCGCTCTGCGTCGAGCCGGCGTCGAGCACCCCCTCCACGTTGCGGCGCCACAGGCCGAGCCCGACCTCCGTCAGCCCGCGGGCGAGCGCGATCTCGGCACGGCCGCCGAAGTCGGGGCTGTAGAGGTCGTCCTTCTGCGGGGTGTTGTCGCCCTCCGCCTGCCGCAGCCAGTACTCGGCCTCGTCGGGGTCGCCGCGCTGCAGGCAGGCCAGCGCGAGGCCCCAGCGGACGCCGATGGAGTCGTGCTCGTCGCCCAGGCGCGGCAGCGCGTCGAGCGCCGCCCTGAGATGCCGGTACGCCGCCTCGCCCTGCTCCGTCTGCAGGCACAGCTCGCTCAGCCGGGCGTGACCCAGGACCTGCAGGAACGGGTTGTCGACCGGCGCCAGCGCGGCGATGCTCCGGCGAGCCGAGGCGAGCGCGCGGTCGATGTCGTGCTCCTGCTCCCAGACATAGGTGGCCACGCATTCGGCGACGCCGGCGAGCAGCGGCTGATCGCTGTCGCAGAGCCCCCGCAGCACCTGGTAGTCGGGAGGCAGCATCTCCGGGACCGCGCTCAGCACCACCGCGATGGCGCGCAGCAGCGTGTCCGGCGGGGCCGGGGGCAGCCGCCGGAGGGTGACGAGCTGGCGTACGACGTGCGGGCCGTAGCCCATGAACAGGGTCGCCGTGCACAACACGGCGGCTGCGCGGGCGACTTCGACGTACTCGGGCTCGGGGTGGTAGTGCGACAGCGGCGGGCCGGTGTCCGCGGCGAGGGCGGTGAGGCGGGGGTAGCTGGAGCCGGTGGACCACAGGGCGGCGAGGACGGCGGTGAGGGCGGCGATGGTGGGGCCGTCCGTGCGGGCCAGGGCGTGCCGCAGGGCCAGCACGAGGTTGTCCTGCTCGGCCCTGATCCGCTCCCAGGCGACCAGCGGTTCCGAGCCGAAGAACCAGTCGTGGTGAGCGACCCCGAAGTCCCGCGCCCAGGCGAGGAACCGGCCGACGGCCTCCGCTTCCTCGCCGGCCTCCGTGCGCCGGGCCGCGCTGAACTCCCGTACGGTCTCCAGCATCCGGAACCGTACGCCGGCCGGGGTGTCGGCGACGGTGAGCAGCGACTGATCGGCCAACTGCTCCAGCAGCGACAGCGCGTCCTCGCCGAGCACCTGCTCGCCCGCCTCGCCGGAGAAGCCGCCGGGGAAGACGGACAGCGTGCGCAGCGCCGCTCTGGCGTCCTCGGCGAGCAGGTTCCAGCTCCAGTCCACGACCGCGTGCAGCGTGCGGTGGCGCTCCGGGGTGTCCCGGGTCCCGCCGCGCAGCAGCGCGAACCGGTCGCCGAGGCGGCGGGCGATCTCCGGCACCGAAAGGACTCGCACCCGTGCCGCGGCCAACTCCACGGCGAGCGGCAGCCCGTCGAGGTGGCGGCACAGCTCGGCCACCGCGTCCGGCGGCAGCTGCACGCCGCTCCTGGCGGCCCGGGCGCGCTGGGTGAACAGCTCGACCGAGGTGTCGAGACCCAGCTCCGGCAGCGCGTACGCCGCCTCCGATGTCAGGCCGAGGGGAGCCCGGCTGGTGGTGAGCACCCGCAGGTCCTTCGAGGACGAGACCAGGGCCTGTACGAGGTCGGCGGCGCCCCGGACGACCTGCTCGCAGTTGTCGAGCACCAGCAGCGCGGGCCCGGAGCCGAGCGCGCCGAGGATGGCGGACACCGGGTCGGTCGGGGCCTGGCCGCCCACGGCGCCGGGCCGCCCCTCGCCCGCGCCGAGCGCGGAGGCCACCTCGGCGTCCACGTCCACGTCCGCGGTGACACCGGCGAGCGGCACGAAGTACACCACGCGCTGCTCTGCCCGGCGGCTGACGGCGTGCGCGAGCCGGGTCTTGCCCAGGCCTCCGGGGCCGATGACGGTGACAGCGCGGGAGGCGCGCAGCAGCCGCTCCACCGCCGCGATGTCCTCCTCGCGGCCCAGCAGCGGGTTCGGCTCGTGCGGCACACCGTGTCTGACCACGGGCGCCTCGCCGCGCAGCAGCTCCTGCTGTACGGCCTTGAGCCCGGCGCCCGGATCCGTACCGAGCGTCTCGCGCAGCTCACGCCTGTACGCCTCGTACCGCGTCAGCGCGGCGGACGGGCCCGCCGTCGCCGCCTCGCCGCGCAGCAGCTCGGCCAGCACCTCCTCGTCGCGCGGATGCTCCGAGGTGGCAAGGGCCAGCGGCCCGGCCGCCTCCGCGTGCCGCCCCAGGCGGGCGAGCGCGAGCGCCCGCGCGCGTACGAGCGTGTCCCGGACGGGGGCGCGCTCGGCCCGCAACGCGGCCACGGGGTCGTAGCTGTCGCCTCCCTCATCAGGGGTGCCCTCCCACAGCGCGAGCCCGGCCTCGGCCGCCGCCAGCGATCCCGCGTGGTCCCCGGCCCTGGCCCGGTCCGCGCTCGCGGCGGCGTGCACCAGCAGCGCGGAGCTGTCGACCTGGTCCTCGGCGAGGGCGAGCCGGTATCCGGTCGGCGTGAGTACGAGAACATCGGCGCCCAACTGCGCCCGCGCCCTGGACACGAGGACCTGCAGCGCCTTCTCCGGCTGCCCCGGCAACTCGTCCGGCCACAGCCCTGCCACCAGCCGCTCGACGCCGCAGCCCGTGCGCAGGTCGCCCGCGAGCAGCGCGAGGAGGGCGCGGAGCCGGGGCGCGGTGAACTCCTGGCCGCGATAGGCGACACGCGGCAGCAGGGTCAGGTCGGTAGTCACCCGTGCAGATTAATGAACCGGTGGCTGTCAGAGGGCTGCGGCAGGATGCGATCCATGACGAAGATCCCCGACTGGCCCTCCTTCCTTCGGACTTGGAGCGATGAGCGGACAGCCGTGCGCGACCTCGACGAAGGCTGGCTCGGCTGCGAGCCGGCGACCCGGGACGAGATCGCGGCGGTCGAGACGCGCCTCGGACTGCGGCTTCCCCCGTCCTACCGGCGGTTCCTGGAGGCCAGCAACGGGTGGCGATGGGCAGGGGAGTTCGTGACCGAGCTCTGCTCGACCGAGAGCGTGGGGCTGCTCAGGGATTTGACGGACTTCCTGTTCGAGATGCTCGACGAGTTCGAGCAGGAAGACCTGGCGGAGGAGGGGGAGGACCCGGACGACGAGGCGGTCCACCGCGCGGGGAGGTGGGGCAGGGCGGTCCAGGTCTCCTTGGAGGGGGACCTGACCTGGTTCCTGCTCGACCCGGAGGACGTCAACGCCGAAGGGGAGTGGGCGGCGTACAGCTACGCGAGCTGGCGGGGCGAGGGGCCGCAGCGGTACGAGTCGTTCGCCGACCTGATGTACGGGAACTTCCAGGAGTTCCACCGCATGCGCAAGCCGGAGAACGCCACGACCCGGCACCTCGACGCCCAGGTCGAGCAGGCGCGGGCCGATCTGCTGGCGGGCAGGCTCGACGAGGCGGTGGCCGCGCTCAAGGAGGCCAAGGAGTTCGGGCGCGCGCAGGCCGGGGTGTATCTGTTCCAGGTGCGGGTGCTCCAGGGCGACACGTACATGCTGCCGCCAGTCCGGAAGCTGCTGCCCAGGTCGGACGCCTTCCGGGAGCGGGGCGTACTGCCCGTGCTGGCGATGCTCGCCGAGCAGAACCGTCACGGGCACGAGCAGACGGACGAGGTCCTGGACGCCTACCGGCGGCGGATCGCGGACGGGACCCTGCGCCCGCTGGAGGGCGAGGCCGCCGCACGGGCGCGCGAGCTGGCGGTCCGGGGCGATCCGGAGGAGGCCTGGCGCGTCCTCGCCACGCAGGCGCTGCCCGCCTGGCGCCCGGCGAGCCACAACCATGTCGTCCCCGTCGAACTCCTCGCGGATCCCTTCCTGGGCCCCCTGGTCACGCCGGAACGGGCCAGGCTGATACTCCGCACCCCCCGTCCCGGCACCCCGGTCGCGCTTGCGACGGCCGCGCGCGCCGACGACGGCATCGCCTGGCTGCTGGAGTCCACCTCCTGGGGCAGGCCTCCATTCCTGGTGACCTTCGCCCGCAGCATGGACGCCAGGGAACTGGTCCTCCGGATCGGGGCCGACCCCGACGCGCCCATGCCCCCGTCGGTCGCCGCCTCCCGGGCCGTAATGCGGCTCGCCGACGGTCAGCAATGGGGCTCCCTGAGGGCCGGCGCATGCGGAAACGGCTGGAGCTTCGCCATCGAGAACACCACCGACCGGCTCGGCGACCCCACCGGGAACCCGATCCCCGGCGTCACGCTCTGGCGGGAGTCCTCCACCGCCCCGCTGCACTTCGCGTACGTGGACGCCCAGGAACGGACACTGTGCGCCCTGACCGCCACCCCGCAAGACCTTGAGCGGGGTGGCGCTCAGCCCGGTCTCCTGGACGCCGCCTTGAACGAGTCCGAGGCATTCGCACCGGACGCCTCCACCCCCGGCCTACGCATGCTCAAGGCCGTCGAACGGCACTTCGGCCTGACCCTGCCGCGCGAAGCCGTCGAACGCCACCGCCTGCCCGTCTTCCGCACTCCCCGCCCGCCGCGACCCGAGCCCTTCGGGCCGGCAATCATCTTCGACTTCCGGCGGCCAGAAGGCCCGTAAGGCCCGTAAGGCAGACTGCTCGGGACTCGTCAGTCCTGCTTCGGCCCCGTCGACTGCACGACCTCGAACGACCACAGGCTGGAGCCGCTCGCGGCGGGCTTGGCATCCCCGGCCCCCCGGTGCGCGGCCTGCATGGAGCCGGACATCCATCCCTGGAAGTCCTCCTCGCTGCGCCACCCTGCGCCGGGACCGCCTGCGGTGCGGGGCCGGGGGCGTGGCGGAGACTGTCTTCACTTACTCAAGGGCGCGCCTGCGGCGCGCCGGGCGGCTTCGGCCGCCCTCGCCGGTCGCTCGACCTTCGGCCGCGACCGTCGAGCGGCCACCGCCCGGCAGCCCAGACGACCCGGAGGGCGTGAACCAGTTCCGCCGACCCGTTCCGTCGCGTGCGGGCCGGGGTGCTTCGGCTGGGGGTCGACGGCCTACGCGGTTTTAGCCACCTCCCTGGACGGGGCCCCTCGCCGGGCAAGCCTAGGGGGCCGATCGGGCACTTCGCGGGCAGGCAGGTGCTGCCCGATCGCCGGTGAGCGTAAGGCCCCCTGACCATGCCCGGCCCCCATCCAGGCAGGACACCGGCCAAAACAGCTACGGCCGGCGACCTGCCCAAGGTGCGCCACCCGGCACCGCACCACGAACAGCCAAGACAGCATGAAGCCCCGGCCATCCGCACGGGGGGCAGCGGACGACCGGGGCCGATCAGACCCGCCCCAGCCGGGCACGGGAGGAACCAGTCGGGGCGGGAGCGTCAGGGGTTACTGAGATTCGCCGTGCGACGTCGCCTGGCGCAGCCTTCTGAACTGCGGCGCTGGTCGCCTCACGAGTGACTTCGCTCGAAGATCACCAGTAGTAGGCGTAGGCGCGTGGCCACAAGGCGTGGACAGCAACCTCGATCACTTCGCACTGTCGCTCGGACTCGAAAGCTGAAATCTGGGCCCGCCAGTGCCCCAGACAGCCATAGTCTGCAGATGTGACAGATCACCATATCTCAATGGTTGCAGCCCCCGGTCCTCCCGATTTCCGACTGCACACCCTCGGGTGGCGCGCATTTCAAGATCTCTCCGCGATTATCCTTCGTGAAGTGCTAGACCAATCCGTACAGCCTTTCGCCGACAGTTCAGATGGAGGTAGGGATGGTGCGTTCTTTGGTGAATGGTCAGGAGGAAGGGGAAATTCTCTAAGCTTGCCAACTGGCCCCTGTGTAATCCAATGCAAGCACACCAATCGAGATGCGACTCTCATGTTGTCCGCACTAAGAGAGGAGTTCATTAAGATCCCAAGGCTCGTGCAACGCGGGATTTGTCAGTCCTATATTCTGATCACCAATGCTAGACTCACTGGTAATTCCGAGGAGGCCATTTGCGCCGAACTGAGAAGAGTTGGAGTCTTGCACCCAGTTGTCCTTGGTGGTCAGTGGGTAAATCAGACGATCGCTGCTCACCGAAGTCTTCGAATGCTTGTCCCGCGAGTTTATGGCCTTGGGGACTTGTCGCAGATTCTAGATGACAGGTCGTATGTGCAGTCTCAAGCGTTCTTGAATTATTTAAGTGGCGATCTGGCCACGTTTGTTACCACGGATTCGTATTTGCAGGCTGCAGAAGCTATGCGTGACCAAGGGTTCGTTCTACTTCTCGGTGAACCGGCGGTTGGAAAGTCTGCAATTGCTGCTTCACTTGCGGCAGCAGCGATTGACAATTGGGGATGCAGCGTCGTCGTCGTGCATGATGCGAAAGAGTTGCTCGATCATTGGAACCCTCATGAGCCCAACCAGTTCTTTTGGGTGGACGACGCATTCGGCTCAGTCAGGCACGAAAGAACGATGACAGATGACTGGTGCCGCCGACTTCCCAAAGTGATGGCTGCGGTCGATGCCGGTGCTCGTATTGCTCTTACTTCTCGGGACTATATCTACAAGGATGCCAGGAAGTATCTAAAGGAGTACGCCTTTCCACTCTTGCGTGAGAGCCGGATCGTCGTTAATGTCGAAGACTTGAACCTTGGTGAAAGGCGGCAGATGATTTATAATCATCTGCGCTGTGGCGACCAATCCCCTAGTTTCCTTAGGTACATTAAGCCCTACTTGGATGCGGCGGCAGAGGTAGATCCATTCAGGCCGGAAATTGCCCGTCGCTTGGGGGCGAAGCGCTTTACGCGCTCGCTCGGTCTTACGCGACGTGGCGTTGTCGATTTCATGGCCAAGCCAAGAATGTTCTTGCGTGACGTGTACGCCGGAATGAGTGCGGAGCACATAGGGGCTCTATCGCTGGTGTATATTGCTGTAGACCTCCCTTCCCCTCTCAATCTGACAGAGGTTCAACTGGAAATCTTGGAGCGGATTGGGTGTGCGCGGTCAGAGGTTGTGCAGTCCCTATCGAATTTGAACGGCACATTCCTGCGTCATGGGAGTCGGGAGTCAGGGGCAGGTGCCGAATATTGGTCATTCCGCCACCCGACTTTGCGTGAAGGGTTTGCAGCGCTCATAGGAGAAAATCCTGATCTTTTGGATATCCTACTTGAGGGTCTCTGCGATGTTGATGACCTAGCGCAGTTGGATGCTAGCGAATCGACTTCGACGGGTACTCTGGTTAGGGTTCCGCCTTCACGCTATCCACGGTTGGTTGAAAAGATTAGCGGGATTAGTTCTGCAATTGATGACACGGCGGCATGGGGTCGCTACTGTCGATTCCTTGCGTATCGATGCAGTGGGAACTTTTTGTCGCTGTACATGGCGGCTGAGCCGGATATTGTGCAGAAGTTGATGGTATTCGGTCCGACCTTGGCTTTTTCACCCGAGGTCGACGTATTGGCGAAACTTCGAGCCGAGGGGTTATTGGAAGAGGGGGCAAGGATGCGTGCCCTGCGCAGAATCAAGGAATTTACCGTGGAGTTCCCTGATGCTTCCTGGTTTAATAGCGCAGATTTCCGGATCTTGATGGATCCACCTGAATTAATGGCGATCTTCTGTGCTGTTGAATCTCAACTCATCCCTCGTCTCGACGAGATTTTGATCGAATGGGCTTCGCGGTTGCCGGAAGGGGCGGATAAGTCTGAATATTACCTCCCACTGACCGAATCACTCTTCTCTCTTCAGCAGGTTTTGCTCTCGAATGATTCCGCAGTATTGGCCCTTGAGCGGGCGTTGAGGAAAGTGGATGATGAGTCGGGTACCTCCCTTAAGGGAAGGATTGGACGTAGTGCGTATTGGGCTGCTCCTGTTAAAGCGAATCAGATCGTAGGTGGTGGACGCAGCGTCTTTGAGGATATCGACTTGGAGTAGCCATGGCCCAGGTTCTGCGCGAACGCGCGCGGCGCCCCTTGCTCGCCCAGTTGCGGACCACCAACGTCGACGGCAACCGCATCATTGACATCGAAACGACGACCAGAAAACTGAAGGACAGCCACGAAAGATCGAGGTTCGCGGTACGCTTCTAGCCTCGATCTTTCGTGATGGCTGCCGGTTCATCTGGTGGGCCGTTTCGGCTTGTTGGGTGGGGTGCGGGAAGGCCGGTGGCCCGGCTGTCGCGTCGGGTGGGCGCCGGATTCCACGGCTCCGGCGTGCGGGTTCTGGTCGTAGGGGTGGGTTGTCGCTTCTGGTCAGCCGGGGTTCGGGAGGGCCTGCAGTCGTTCGATCGTGTCGGTGATCACGTCGGTCCAAGGCCAGTGCGTCGCGAATTTCAGGTGCCGGCGGCGGGCTGTGGTGACGAGCTGGGCGGCGGCGGAGAAGAGACGGATCCGCAGGCGGCGGGGCTCCCAGAGCCGGACCTTGCCGGTCAGGGCGAGCATCGGCATCCAGGCGAGCAGGTCCAGGGCGAGCTGGCCGATCTCCAGCCAGATCTGGTTCTGCGCGGTGGCGTGGAGGGGCAGGTTACGCAGGCCGGTGGCGCGGGCGGCGCGGATGCGGTCCTCGGCTCTCGCCCGCTGGCGGTGGCGCAGTTCGAGAGCGGCGATCGCCGTGCCGGTGGTGTTGGTAGCGAAGCAGGTCAGCCGCAGTCCGTCGGCGTCGGTGAAGCGCAACTGGGCGCCGGGATGCGGGCGTTCTTTGCGGACGATCAGCCGCATTCCCTTCGGCCAGCCCTTGAGGCAGTCGCCGTCGAGCTCGGCGACCCAGGCGCCGTCGCGGATCTCTCCGTCGGGTTCGGTGGCCGCCGTCCAGGCCGAGCCGGGAACCTTCAGGACGGCCTGGTGGATGGCGTCGGTGATGGTCATGCCGACCGAGTACGACAGCCACCGGCCTCGCTGGGCCAGCCAGGCCAGGAACTCGTGGGTGCCGCCGCCGGAATCGGTCCGGATCAGTGTCTGACGCCCGCGCCGGTACTTCTTTGGCAGCTGGGCCAGGGCGAGTTGGGCGGTGGTGATGTGGTCGACGGCGGTGTTGCTGCCCGCGTTGCCGGGCCGCAGTAGAGCGGCGACCGGCTCTCCGCTGCCGCCTCGGCCGTGATCGACGAAGGCCATCAGCGGGTGGTGCCCGAACGTCTTCTTCCAGGTCGCGGCGGCGCCCTGCTTCTCGGAGTGAGCCAGTACGAGCACCCCGTCGATGTCCACGATCACCTGTCCGCCGGCGTCCGGCCCCGCTTGTCCGGCCAGCTTCCAGACGTGTTCGCGGACATGGGCCCGTGCGGTGCGGATCGTCGCCAGGGCCTTCGGCCCGGCCGAGGCTAGGACATCGATGAGGCGGGAGACCGTCGGGTCGGAGGCCACCGGGCCGAACACGGCTGGCTCGGCCCGCAGCATGCCCACATCGGCCAGACAGTCCCCGCCGAACGCGACCGCCAGGGCCACATCCAGCAGGATCTTCCCCGGATCGTGCACCGCCCGTGCCTTGCACCACGGCACCAGAGCCGCCGATATCGCCTGGTCCAGCCCGGCCTTCCGGGCCGTCTCAACCAACAGGACGCCCCCCGCCTGCGAGACCACCGCCCGGCCACCATCCTCGACGCGGACACGCGGGTAGGACCCGATACGCTTCTTCACCTGGGAAGTGCCTCCGACGATGGCAGGAACAAGGACCTCGACAATCCTCATTCTTGCAGGTCAGAGGCGCTTTCTGGTTTTCTGACCACACGTCGGACAGCTACTCGTGACTCACAGCGCCTCGCACTGTGAGCCTGCTCCTCAGGGCAGTTGGCCAGAGGTATGAAGCACGTCGAACACCATCTGGTCCACTGCCGAGACCCGCGCACGATCGCCATAGCCGAACCAGTCCGACTCTGCGATCTCCCTTGAGGCAACCAGCGGACCGGTGTACTCGGCGGTGTAACAGATCATCCGGAACTCGGTGCCTCCGTCGTCATCCCTCCGCGTCTCGAAGGTGCCAACGTGCACCATCGTGGCCGTATCGACCCGGGACTGGAGTTCCTCGGCGATCTCGCGCGCCAAGGTCTCGGCATCGGACTCACCCGGCTCCCGCTTCCCGCCCGGGAAGTAGAAGACATTCACACCACGGTTGCGCGTCACCAGCACCCGCCCGTCACGCACCAGAACCCAGGCCACCTTCTCCGGAACGACCTCGATCTTCCCCATCCCCGGACCCTACCCACCCCCACCGACACAACAGCAAGACCACCAGGTTCCAGCACCACCGCAACCACACGAATCGATCACCAAGCCAACGGACGACGATCCCTACAACCCTGCAACGATCCAGATCAGACTCACCCGTCAACACCCCGCGGTCGCGGTCCTCACCTGAGAGGTGACTGCGATCAGGTTGGCCAAGAGAACCGACACAGTCCCCGTCTGCGCTGATCAGATGCCTCCCCTACCCACCTGACTGCCCGCCTCGGCGCCGCCCGGACGAAAGCCCGAGGCTAAGGGCTGTCCCGCAACGTTGAGGCGTGCGGTTGAGAGACCGAGAGGTTCGCCGCCTATCCTCCTGTTGTGCAGCTGCCTCGGGATCCGTCGAACGTCGCCCACGCCCTGGTGGCAGCATTTCCGGCCCGTCTTGCCAGTGACGTGCAGAGTGTCCTGGCGGTCATGCCGGAGGCCAGGCTCGCGCCGATGATGCCCTTCGAGGTCGAGGTGCAGGGCGAGACCGTCGTCATCCCCTCGCGCATCTACAACGAGGAGCCGGGCGCCAGCTTGAAGCGGCCCCTGGCCGGAACCCAGCAGGTGATTTTGCACTGCCTGTACTCCCGGCACAGTGATGGCCGGGTCCGCCAACGGCACCTTGAGCAGATTGTGGCGTCGGGCGAGCCGTGGGTGGTCCCGTTCGTGGTGCAGTTGGCCGGCGAATACGTGTTGGAGATCCTTGAGGCGATCGGCCGGGGGCTTCCCGGGCTCGCGGTCCCGGGCTCGGCCCAGCGCCGACTCTACGGGGAGTTCATCGCTCGGAATCCGGCCTTCTTTGCGCGCACGGAGCGGCGAGTGGTGAGCTACTGGTCGTGCTACTACCGCTGGAAGTACGGAGCGTTTGGGACGTATCCCGGATGCGTCCTTTTGGAAACGTTCCGGGCCGCTGTTGTGGAACAGGTGGGCGCGCAGTGGCCGCGGCACACGCCGCGCCCCGCTGGCGGACGCGGGTGAGAGACCTGCCTGAGTTCGGCCATGGTCCTATCCAGCAAGGTTGAGATTGTGCAGGCGGGCGATGCCGCGCATGGCGTGGTGGACGCCGTCGCCCTTGAGCCGGCAGTCGCGGAGGATCTTCCAGGTCTTCATCCGGGCAAAGACGTGCTCCACTCGTGCACGCACCTGCTTGTGTGACTGGTTGTGCTCCCGCTTCCAGCCGGACAGTTCCTCGCCCTGGGTGCGGCGGTGCGGCATGATCAATCCGGTGCCTGGATAGCCGCCATCAGCTATCACGGTCGTCCGGCCGACCGCTGTCTTGGCCCCCGATTCCTCCCACGCTTTGCAGTCGTTCCGGTTGCCCGGCAGCGGCCGTCCGACCACAACGACCAGGCGGGTGTCGGCATCGATGACGACCTGGTGATTGGTGGAGTACCGATAGTTCTTCGACTGCTTGGCCACCGCGTGATCGCGGGTGGGCACCAACGTCCCGTCAACGATCAGCACAGTGCCCCTCGCGAACCGGCGTCGGGCCGGCAAGGCCAGCAGAGGGCCGATGCGGTCGATGATCCGGTCGGCCGCAGACTTCGAAATCCTGAACAATAGGGCCAGTTGGCGCATGGTCAAGTTGGTGCGCCAGTAGGCCGCGACCAAGAGAATACGGTCCTCAAGCGACAGGCCCCACGGACGCCCCGTCCGTGGTTCGGCTGCACTCTCGCGCTGCACCGCGGTCACCAACTTGCCGAAGCAGCGCGGGCTCAGCCCGGTGAACGGACGTATCCAAGACGGCTCTGACGCCGTGATCACACCAGCCACACCAAGATCATCTCACCCGTGACCAGCAGTTGCGGGACACCCCTTAGGGCGTGGGCCTCTTGCGCCCGGTGGTCACTGCTGGGACTCTCTATATCGAGCCCGCGCGGCCTGGCGACGCTCCTCACGATGAAGCGCCACTCGGCTCGTCTCCCTCATGTCTATAAGGGATTCAAGGCTGATGCCGTCGTCGTAATCCTCGCCGGTGAACTGGCGCCAGTCGATCTCACGATCGAGTTCTGCAGATTCCTGCCCCAAGGCGGCGAGCCGTTCCTCGTTGGTCATGCCGTCATCAGGCTCCGCTTCCTGGGCAAGGATGTAGTCGTCGAGCTTGGCGTTGATCTCTCGGCAGTCCGCCCCGAGTTTTTCCAACTCTCGACTGGTGTCGCCCCGAAGTTGCTCTAGCTCCTGCCTGATGTCACCCAACCGACTTTCGAAGTGATCGACTCGACTGAGAAGATCGAGTTCTGGCCATTTGAACTCGCCCTCCTTCCAGTTCCCGCCGGGCAGGGCGCCAACGATGCCCGCCACGACGATCACCAGTCCGAGCACGACGAGTGTTGGGACCAGGACAGAGGCTGACCAGTCTTTGACGGCGCCAGCCACGCCCGTGGCGATCAGGGCAAGTCCGAATGCCAGTAGAACGGCACGCTTTGTCGATGTCAGTCTCATATGACAGGTCTTACCAAACCCGCCAGGGAAAAACTGGAGTGCAGCCTCGCACTCTCGCGCCACGCCGACGCCGCAGGCTCGCCTGACCCGGTTGTCCGCCTCTCAAGTCCCGGTCACCGCACGCCACACCAAACTGGTGGAGTCCACCGCCGACGCGGTCCATTACTGGTGATCTTCGAGCGAAGTCACTCGTGAGGCGACCAGCGCCGCAGTTCAGAAGGCTGCGTCAGGCGACATCGCACGGCGAATCTCAGTAGGCAGCGCCAGAGCCACGCCGACCACGAACCCGCACGAGGCAGACACGATCACGATGAAAAGCGGTCCGGGGAAGCGGCCGACGACGGCCGTCAACCGGCTCACCGCCGTACACTCGAACGCGCTTCCATTTCGAGATAGGGATTACCGGGGGCAGGATCCACCCGCCAGAAGCTCAGCACCTTCGGCTGATACTGGCGATGCGTCGGGTTCAGGCCCGTGTGCTTCAGCGCCCAGACCTCCACCGGTAACCGGTCATTGTCCGCCGCCTCCGACTCCTCGCCGCACGCCATGCACACCACGGAGAAGATCGCCAAAGGCGCCCCCTCGGCCGTCTCCACGCTCAGCGTCCACTCAGCCGCCTTGATAATCACCCGGGAACCCATCAGCACCCCCGCCGGCCGCTACGCCGGACTGCCTCAGCCACCCGAACTCGGCGCATCCAGCGGCACTGATCGGCTGGACATTCTCCGGTCGCGCGTCCCACTCGCGCCCACCGTCCTTCGGGCGCATCTGCACGTACGAGCCAACGTGATCCATCACCTCGCCGACCTTGCCCCGTGAGGTGTCCAGGGCCAGCGTCCCGACGCGGAGTTCTTGAACTTCCGTAGTAGATCTCTCTTGCGCTGCCATGGAATGTGACGCTACGGATGCCCTGCCCGCCCATCAATGGCACTTTGACGAGGCGTCAGTCCGAAGTACCACACGGCGTCACAGTGGTACCCCGATCGCGTCTGCCAGGCTTCTCATGTCAGTAGTGAGAGTGCGCCGCTTAGCGATGACGCGGCCAAAGATGTCCCGCGCATAGCGCTGATTGGGGAGCCACTGCGGAGCGGACTCCCGGATTTGCTGCAGGATTTCGACAGTCCTCGCGTAGTCACGCGAGCGTGCGTGAGCTTCCGCGACATCCAGCAGGTGACGGTTCCGGTTGTTGGAAGTGGGCCGCATCCCGTCCGTAGGGATGCGTGAGGCAAGCTTCAGAACCAGGTCAGGCCGATCAACGATCATGGCGTTCTCGGTTCGCTTCAGGGCAACCGTGACGGGCCCGAATGCCTTGAGGAAGTCGCCTCCGGGTGTGAATTCGCGTCCCACAGCTACGGCTGCGGAGTTGGCGTACCGCAGTGCATCCTCAGCTTCGCCAGGCCTGTTGTCGCGGATCGCGGCAGCCGAGGCCCGCAGCAGCAGCCATCCCCATGCGCTCAGTTCGGACGGGGTCGCCCGCGAAATTCGGGGCTCCACTTCGTCAGCCCACCGAATGGCCAGGTCTCGTGCTTCGCTGAGTTGCCCCCGACGCAGCAGGAGCCAGCACTGAGTATTGACGGTTGCAGCACCCTGGATTCGGTCGGAAGCGTCATCCAGGGATCGTCTGAGAGCGGTTTCCGCAGCATCGAATTGGCGCGTCTGGGTGAGCAGCCATCCCGTTAGCTGCATGAGCCGTACGCGTACGTCACGCCCCTCGCTACCGGTTTCTGCCAGTACGTCAGCGTCTCGGATCAGCGGGGGGAGGATGACGCTCAATTCTGCGAACCGGTCGCCAGAGAAGAGCGGGAGTGCGGAATCAATGGCCGTGCGGACCCCGGAAAGGGTGGGAGGTTCCTCTGGCCCGTCGGTTTGTACAGGAGCAGTGAGGGCACGCCGCACCGCCTCCCACTGATCCCCGGAGTCAACGTCGGAGGGGCGCTCGTCCCTCTGGACCGGGATGAGGCCGGATGTCGGCACGCGCAAGGCCACTGCGAGCTGTCGGGCTGTCTCAAGCCGGGTATCCGCCCGCTCCCCCTGCTCCAGTTTCCTGATCAAGGAAAGCGATACGCCGGATTCGGCCGCAAGCTCGCGCTGTGTCATGCCGCGTCGCTTGCGAACCTCCTGGAGGCGCTTGCCGATATTGGCACTCATGGTTCGAGGGTAGAGCGCTGGCGGTACGGCTGCGGAGATCTTCTGTAACCCGCCCACCATCACGGTTAACGCCCCGGATCTCGATGAGGCCCGGGGCGTTCCTACGCCGGGCGGCAGTGGCAGCGTCAGCCCTGCTTGGGTGCTGCCTGCTGGACGACCTCGAAAGACCACAGGGTCGAGTCCGAGGCGGCAGGCTTCGGGCGCTCTGCCCCAGCCTCGCCCTCGCCACGGTGGGCAGCCTGCATCGAGCCGGACATCCAGGCCTGGAAGTCCTCTTCGCTCCGCCACCGGGTGTAGACCAGGTACTTGTCTGTGCCCTCGACCGGGCGGAGGAGTTCGAACCACTCGAAGCCGTCCGAGTTCTCCACGGCCCCGGCACGGGAAGCGAACCGCTTCTCAAGGACTTCCCGCTGCTCAGGCGGCACGGACAGAGCGTTGATCTTGACGATACTCATGCATCCATCCTGCCTCAGCGCTCTCGGCAACCGGCGGCGGGGGACCGGCTGATCTGGTGGTACATCAGTGCACCCGCTGCAGACGTGGCCGCCCTGATTGTGTGAATTGACCTAGGATGGATATGAGGGGGTAAGGATTGTAAACGTTTCGACCAGTTCGCGAGGTCGTGAGCGGTTCGGAGGGCCCGATGCCGGAGCGAGAGAGAAATCCGGAGCAGGGGGGCCGCATTCAGAAGATCTTTGTCGCCATCGTCAGATCGCCGGTGAGCCTATTGCTTGCAGCGCTCGGTGTGATCCTGACATTGCTGACACTGGGCGCGACTCTTGCGGTCACTCTCGTTGTTGTGGTGGTGGCACCGCTGGCGGTGGCATACGCAGCGATGCATGACGACTACAGCAAACGGCTCCACCAGATACCCCGTAGTTGGGTGGAACCGTTGCGCTGGGGCAGACGAGAGGTGTCTGAGGGCTGGCGGGGTTGGACGGACTTCGCAACAGCCGTCAGGAAGTGAGAGCGACACCCCTGCCGCTCCTAGTCGCGGACGCCTTCCTGCTCGGCTACGCGACGATCAGCAAGGAACGCGCCAATCCGAAGGGCGTCAGAGGATAGGTGTGTCGTACTGGTACATCAG
>Ga0307517_10005211_pt1 | contig 19692 bp, 17 predicted proteins | sample 23_EM_MG_FD_194515 | JGI IMG/M metagenome (GOLD analysis project Ga0307517, IMG submission 194515) | Populus trichocarpa ectomycorrhiza microbial communities from riparian zone in the Pacific Northwest, United States - 23_EM | ecosystem: Host-associated > Plants > Roots > Unclassified | place... | reverse complement strand
ATTTCTGGTAATTATGCCGTTACCCCATGTCCCTATCCATAATTTGCCTTCTTTGTCCTGATCAACGGCCAGTACATAATTACCAGAAATTCCTTTTTTCCCTCCCTTTTCCTGCTTATACTGAATAAATGTGCCGTTTTGAGGATCAAATTTATCCAGACCGCCGCCATCTGTGCCTACCCATATATTTTTGTCCCTGTCTTCAAATAGAGAAAGAACAAAGTTGTTGGACAAACTATTCGGCATGGAATTATGACGGTATAAAGTGAAGCTTGATGTAGATTTTTTAAATAGATTGATGCCCCCGCTGAAAGCTCCCAGCCACATATTGCCCAAGCGGTCACGGCACACTGAATAAATAGAATTCCCGTTGATGCTGTTGCCATCAACTTCATCATGTGCGTATTGATAAAACCTTTGGTTTTTAATGTCCAGTACAGAAAGGCCGCCATTCTCGGTACCGATCCATAAGTTGCCGGCATCGTCTTTATTCAGACTATAGATTGTATTGCTCGAAATCGAGTTTAAGTTATCTTCTTCGTGTTTAAACCGCTTAAAAGCGCCACTCTGTTCGTTAAATAAAAACAAGCCATCCTCCTGGGTACCCATCCATAATTCATGCTGATTGTTTTCCAGTATGCTGGTCACATTTTCTCCTGCCAGGATGTTGGTTTTTGGATCAATAAACCTGTAGTTAGTAAATGAATTTGTTTGGGGGTTATAAAGACTTAAGCCACGGCTTGAAGTCCCGGCCCATATGTGGCCATGAGAGTCCTTATAAACAACTCTAACATTATTATCATTTATAGCTCCAATTGCATCTGAATGCGTATGGTGGGTAAATTTTTTCTTTTTCAGATCATAGCAATCAAGGCCATTAACCTGTGTAGCGATCCACAATACACCGTTGTTGTCAAATGCCAGCCGGTTGATCACATTACTTGCTAAGCTGTTGGTATTGTGAGGGTCATGCGAGTAGCGGGTAAAGACCCCCGTTTTACGGCAATAACGGTTTAAGGCATTTTGTGTAGCTACCCAGATATTCCCTTCGGAATCCTCGGCGAGGGCCGTGATCATGTTGTTACTTAAGCTATTTTCATTTTTGGAATCGTAACGAAAGGTGGTAAATTTATAACCATCATACCTGTTCAGCCCGTTACGGCTGCCGATCCACATAAAGCCGCGGCTATCCTGTATAATACAGTTGACATTAATTTGAGACAATCCTTCATGCGTGCCAAAATGTTCAAAATTGAGGCTTGGTTTTTGGGCATATACAAAAAAAGGCAGGATTAAAAAGACAGCAATAGCTGCTATCTGAATCCGGTTTATCGGGGGCAACTTAGTCATTCTACAACAAATTCAAAATCAGGTTACAATCGCGGATGGAAGCAATTAATTGAGATTATTCATCAATTAACTTATACGAAACCTTCATTAGAAATGTTATGATGATCTTTGATTCACGGCAAATTATATTGCCCCGGAAAAGTCAAACAGAGCTATCGCAAAACAATTTTAAATCTTTCCCTTCCAAAGGTATTGGTATCGGATTTTATGACCTGGAAAGCATAGTTACCCACTCTCAGGTCCAAAGAATCTTTCATATACTTGTCTTTTAACCAGACCCTTATTGTTTGAGGAACTTTATCCAGATAACTTATCTTTAAAAAATAAATGCCATTGCTTTTGACATTCACATTAAGCCCGATAGGATATTGGGGATTATATGGTAATTTTTGGATAGCACAAGGCATGCCATCACTTGTAAGGCTGGATAGACTCACAGCCCCGGAACCGGGAAAATAAGCCGCATCTTGGGTATTTATATACATATTACTTGCGATGTGGCTGAAGATCAGCATAGTTTCGTCTGTGGAAAGTGAGTCCATTTGGATTTTAACTTTGAGGCTACCTCCATCCGGGATGGTGTCGTGATGAACAGCAGTTACATGCGTAGGAACGGTTGGTTTTACTGCTACAGGCAAATTGTTTACCCCTTTAATGCATGATGCAAACAGGATAACTAATACGAAAATTGGTAAAGTTGATTTCATATAACTTGTGTATAGTGTTGATTATCAAGTCGAAAAATCATACCAAAAAAGAATTTCCCATTCTGAGAACCGTGGATGTAATCAAATCAAATATCTTAGCTTAATGAAAGCGATAGTGATCACCCATCCCGGTGGCCCGGAAGTTTTAAAACCTGAGGAAAGGCCCAAACCATCCATCGCCCCGAATGAGGTTTTAGTGAAGGTTGTTGCCGCGGGGATAAACCGCCCGGATGTATTTCAGCGTAAAGGCAATTACCCTCCGCCAAAAGATGCCCCGCAGGATATTCCTGGATTAGAAATTTCAGGGACTATTGCCAAAGTTGGTGCTGATGTTACCCGCTGGAAAGTTGGCGATAGAGTGTGCGCCCTTGTAATGGGTGGTGGCTATGCAGAGTATTGCGTTGCGCCCGAAGGACAATGCTTGCCTGTTCCGGGTACCCTGAGCTTTGTTGAAGCGGCATCCCTGCCCGAAACCTTCTTTACGGTCTGGAGCAATGTATTTGACCGGGGCCGCTTAAAAGCAGGAGAAAGCCTGTTGGTTCATGGGGGATCAAGCGGTATTGGTGTGACAGCGATACAAATGGCGAATGCTTCAGGAAGCACGGTTTATGTCACCGCCGGTTCGGATGAAAAATGCAGGTTTTGTGAAAACCTCGGCGCGGCAAAGGCCATCAATTATAAAACAGAAAACTTCCCGGAAGTGATAAAGCAGATCACCAATAATAAAGGTGTGGATGTAATACTGGATATGATCGGTGCTGATTATACGCCGGGCAATATAGCATCATTAGCTGATGACGGCCGTTTAGTATTGATCAATGCCATGAAAGGGAAAGATGCCCAGGTCGACCTGGCACAAGTAATGCGAAAAAGGCTCGTTATTACCGGTTCCATGCTGCGGTCACGGGATATTGAATTCAAAAGCGCAATCGCCCGAAATCTTGAAAAGCATATCTGGCCATTGATTGAATGCGGGAAAATCAAACCCGTTATCCATGCTGTCTTTCCTGCTGATGAGGCAGTAAAAGCGCATGAGTTAATGGAAAGCAGCGAGCATGCGGGGAAGATAGTATTGAGCTTTGAATAGTGAGTTTTAGGTTGGCGATTATTGTTTCCGGGGCCAGTAAGTCCACGCGATGGCATAGAGGCATGCGAGAAGTATAACGCTGAATTCAACTCCGTTTCTACCATCTCCAACCACGAACCAACCATATTTAGCATGGATGATGCATATCCCGCTGATCAATATAATTGCGTGGCAAATGCATGCGGGGATAATCACGCGGTTGACCAATAAAGCCACACAACTTGCAAACTGACCGATTACCAGCGCCCAGGCCCATAGTGCCCCAGCAGGAAAACCCCAATGACTAAATGCTTCCCCGAAATCATTAACGTCGGCAGGATGCAATAAACCGCGCACGGAGTGGACACCGATGATCAATGCGATGGCGATTCTAACTATGTTCATACCCTCGTTAGGTTTTGACGCAGGGACATTTTTAAGCAGATCAATTTTCATAATTCGATTTGTGATCATTGTTTTGAGATCAATGGTCACAAATATATCCGTGGGCTATAAGAGGAATTGTGCAGAAATGCTCAATTTTAATCAGGACATGATCCTGAAATTGTGAGGCTGTACATTATACTCTGCTTTAAATGCCCTGCAAAAGGCGCTCATGTTTTCAAAACCACACTTCCAGGTAATTTCATGTATCGGCGTGGTGGTATGTTTTAGCAGTCCGGCAGCATATTCAAGCCTGATGCGGGTAAGGTATTGATGGGGTGTTACCCGGAAAACGAGCCTAAATTGCCTGACCAGTTGTGGAACCGATAAGCAGGCCTCATTACTTATAGCTTGTAAATCCAGTTTGTCAGTAAAACAGGAATGCATAAAATCTTTGGCAATGCATAACCTTCTGTATATCTCGGTTCGGGTAGAAGATTTAACAGCATTAACACCCATCGCCCGTCTTGACTCTGTTATGTGGATGCTGATGAGGTGTTGCAACATAATAACAAGGCGTTCGTCCATCAGGTTGCTGCTATATCCCTGTTTGTCCAAAGAAAATATGAGGTCTGACAGTTGTTTTAGCAGCCCGGGATCCGTGTAGTTGAGTGTTTGGAAGAATTCCGGCACAGGTCCATCATTATAAAAAGGATTATCCAGTGATATACCTTCATCATATAGTCTGTCGAAGAAAACAGAAGAGGCAAACTCTTTCCTGAAAAAAATAGAGAGACTTTTGACTTTTCCAACCGTATCAATACTACTGGAATAGGCCTGGTCATCATTCAAAATTAGAAACTGCCCGGGTCTCACCGTGATCCGGCGGTTATTGATACCATACCATTCTTCTCCGCTTAAAACAGTTTTAAAGGAAAGACAACCCACATGATTTTCGCAACGGCTGCTACCGGCCAGCGCATTAAAAATGATATTGTGCTTTTTAAAGCTGCTGAAATGTAGCTGCTCATCAAATCCAGGCTTATTATGATCCGGCAGACTGGTGAAATACATTCCGTTATACTTATGGGTAAGCAAGATAGCCATTTTCCAGTAGTTGGCAGTTGCCTGTTTGCAGTTGGCAAAAAAACCGCAAACTGCCCACTGTCAACTGAACTACGGGAATTTCACCCCGCTATATTCCGATACATTAGTCAACGGAATAGTCGACCCATATTTAGCATTAATGGCTTTGATAAATTCATTCGCTACAATTGCATATCCCCTTGGGGTAAGGTGCACGCCATCCAGCGAAAAAATACCACCACTGATATAATTTGAGCTGAGGCTGATGCCATCCTCTACCAGGCCATGCTGCTTTACACCATTCAGGAATGTGTAGGCGTCAAATACAGCCAATCCTTTTGCTGCCGCGACAGATTTGATGGTAGCATTGTAGTATTGCACGTAATCCTGTGTTAAAGCCACTTCATTTGCATCAAGCACGTACTGATTTTCAATAGGTGTATAAGGCGTTAAGCCATAAGGCAAAGTACCATAAGGTGTTACTGTCGGTTGACCGATTTTGCTTGTCGGGAATGTCAGCACGATCAGATCCTGCGCGGTAGCTGCCCGCGGAGCATAGGTTGTGCCCGATACCAGTGCATTAATAAATAATGCCTGTACCTGCGGATTTGCTTTTTGCACAGCACCCAATACTGCACCAACTGTTATCGTGTTAAAATAAGGCACCGATGTTACATCAGGAATAGTGCCGACAACACCTTTTGCACCGGTTGCCGTTAATCTGCCTATAAGCAAATTGTATAAACCGGCAAAGGTGGCTTTATCCGTCAACACATCTCCCGCACCACCTGACGTAGCATAGCCGAGTGCATCATTATTGCCCAACCAGTTGGAGAAAAAGGTAAATGGCTTTGCCGTTACAAAATCCAGATAAGTTGTGGTATTGGTACCAGCATTGCCAGGCAGCAAGCGCTCATAATAACCATTCAGGTTGCCGTAGGGCTGATACATAATATGCAGCAGCTTTATTCCCGGTACGCCGTAGTTGTTGATATCACCTGTGTATTTGGTATATAAAGTAACATTCCCAAACCCGGGGATAGCCTGTATCCCGCGGATAGCCAAGTTAGTGGTAACCGGAGTTGTGATGGGGGTGCCATCAGCATTAAAACCAGTCAGCTGTAAATACCCTGAACCATTTGCCTGGTCGGCACTAAATAATGGCTGATTAAATACCCCGCCGCCTACAGCCTGCATTTGCTTTCCGATAATGCTTGGATAGGATACCAGTTGCCCTGCGCGATATAAACCGCCATCGGCATAGCCTGAAGTTAATGAATTTCCGACGGAAATATATCTTGAAAAATCTGCCGAGCCTTTGGATGGCTTTGGCGTATCGATGCCGGGTTTGCAGGCGCTTAACCAGATTAACCCTGCAACGATGTATATAAAATGTTTAAAAGGTTTCATTTCGATAATAATTTAGGGTTACCAGTGATAGGCAAGTGATATGCCCGGGATATACACATTAGATTTGAATGATCCCGATAGTTGTGTTTCGTAATTGGTTTGTGTGCGCTGCAATAAGTGCTCGTACTCAAATGAAACATCAATATCCAGGTGTTGCGCCAGTTTATAACCTAAGCCACCGGTGATATAGGTACGGTTGGCATCAGGCACCTCGGGCGTTACATAACCGTCGGGTGCAGCCGCGCTGACATAACCGCCGCCAAAGCGCAGGGCTAACTTATTGGTTGCTTTATATTGAGCCCCCGCACGCAGACTTACTGCATCCTGGTAATTGCGCGGCGAATGGGTATCCTGTAATAAAGGGGTGTTATTCTTATAATCAAACGATAAAGCTTTAAACACATTCCAGCCTACCAGGTTCACATCCAGGGCCAATATCCATTTATCACAGGGATAAAACCCAAAACCGATGGAATTAGTAGCCGGTAGCGGTATGCTTGCGTTGAATTTGTTAGGCGAAGGAAAATTGGTTTGCAAAGATGCCGGAACCGTAAAAATAGCATCACCATTATTAATAGTAGTGGTCACCTGCGAACGGTGGGTAAAACCTATAGTAACCCCCGATTGGGTTTTGAAGTAGATACCTGCATTCCAGCCATAGCCCTTGCCAGTACCCTTTAATTCAGCCTGGCCCGATTGTCCTGAGGCAAAATCAACCGGAATGGCTCTTGTCAAATCAACCTCGCCGTGATTATACACAAAGCCACCTCCTATACTTACCCAATCAGCGAGTTTAATACTTAACGTAGGCTGAAAATAAATGGCTTTCAGGTTAAGACTCTCGGCAGTGTATTTTCCCGGCCAGGTGGTTCCCCAATCGGTCAACCCGCCAAAAGGCGTATAAACGGCCATGCCTAATTTCCAGCAGGCCCCTTTTGGTCCCCATACAGCATACCCGCTAAAGGGGGTAGCCCATTTGTTGGCCATATGGTATTGCTCAGACGTCCCGGCCGGATTAAATGCAGAGTTAAAGTTCAGCGGACTCACCCCTGCCTGAACATAGTTTTCAGAAAGCATTGCCACTGCTCCCGGGTTAAAAAACACAGCTGCGCCATCCTGCGATAAGCCCGTCCCGGTATGGCCCATGCCTATTTGCTTTTGTCCCTCAAGGTTTACCTGGAAACCCTGGGCAAAAGCCATTACCGGCGCTATAGCGAGCGCTAATAGTAAAAGTTTACGCATAAAAAAATCGTTTTTAGGGGTGTATAATTGTACTAGGTTATATAATTACTATGCAAACATAATAATTCATTTAATATTTCAATGACATTGGACTGACAAAAATTACGCAATAGTTAATTTTTAACTTTCGCCCAGCGATCAGCGGCCTTTTATTCTCATCTATTATTCAGCAAAAACTATTAACTAAAAATATTTATCACCACTATTTAAATATTTCCTGAAAAACCTTAGCTTTGCGGCTCTAAAACAAAAGCATTTTATAGAGAACTATTTCATTTACAAAATCTTTTAAATTACCAGGTTATATATGCCAAACATTGGAAAAATATCACAGATCATCGGTCCGGTAGTTGACGTTAGCTTTGCTGGCGACGGTAGTCATCTTCCTAAAATTTATGACGCGTTAGAAATCACTAAAGACAGCGGCCAGAAAATCATTTTGGAAGTTCAGCAGCACTTAGGCGAGGATCGTGTACGTGCAGTAGCGATGGACTCAACTGACGGCCTGCTTCGCGGAATGAAGGTGGTGGACCTTGAATCAGCTATTAAAATGCCTGTCGGCGATAATATCAAAGGACGTGTATTCAATGTGGTAGGTGATCCAATCGATGGTTTGGGTGTAGTTGATAAAACCAATGGCAAATCAATCCACAATGTTCCTCCACGTTTTGAGGACCTTTCTACCGAAAGTGAAGTATTGTTCACTGGTATCAAGGTAATCGACTTATTGGAGCCTTATGCAAAAGGTGGTAAGATCGGTCTGTTTGGTGGTGCGGGTGTAGGTAAAACCGTATTGATCCAGGAGTTGATCAACAACATCGCGAAAGCTTATGCTGGTTTATCAGTATTTGCAGGTGTAGGTGAGCGTACCCGTGAAGGTAACGACTTACTGCGCGAAATGATCGAATCAGGCATTATTAAATATGGTGATGACTTTATCCACTCAATGGAGCAGGGTAAATGGGATTTGACCAAAGTAAACAAAGAAGAACTAAAAGAATCTAAAGCAACATTCGTGTTCGGTCAGATGAACGAACCTCCGGGTGCACGTGCACGTGTGGCTTTATCAGGTTTGACTATTGCTGAATACTTCCGCGATGGTGATGCTGAAGGTAAGGGCCGCGATATATTATTCTTTATCGATAACATTTTCCGCTTTACACAAGCAGGATCTGAAGTATCGGCGCTGTTAGGCCGTATGCCGTCAGCGGTAGGTTACCAGCCAACACTGGCTACCGAGATGGGTACCATGCAGGAACGTATCACTTCAACCAAACGCGGTTCAATCACCTCTGTACAGGCGGTGTATGTACCTGCGGATGACTTGACCGACCCTGCGCCGGCTACTACTTTCGCCCACCTGGACGCTACTACCGTATTGTCACGTAAGATCGCCGAGTTGGGTATCTACCCTGCGGTTGACCCTCTTGACTCTACTTCACGTATCCTTAGCCCGCAAATTTTGGGCGACGAGCACTACAACACTGCTCAGCGCGTAAAAGAAATTCTGCAACGATACAAAGAGCTTCAGGATATCATCGCCATCTTAGGTATGGACGAGCTTTCTGAAGAAGATAAATTGGTTGTATCACGCGCACGCCGTGTACAGCGTTTCCTTTCTCAGCCATTCCATGTTGCCGAGCAGTTTACAGGCTTAAAAGGCGTACTGGTTGACATTAAGGATACCATCAAAGGCTTCAACATGATTATGGACGGCGAGGTTGACGAATACCCTGAAGCTGCCTTCAACTTGGTTGGAAGCATTGATGACGCAATTGAAAAAGGCAAAAAACTGTTGGCCGAAGCTAACGCATAAAAATATGCAGATGAGTAGATGTGCAGATATGCAAATTAAAACCATCTGCACATTTGCACATAAGCACATTTGCACATAACTATGATACTAGAAATTCTAACTCCCGATAAAAAAGTGTTTGAAGGCGAAGTTACTTCGGTAAGTTTGCCGGGCACTATGGGTTCATTTGAAATACTGAACAACCACGCCCCGATCATCTCCACACTGGAAGACGGCAAGCTCACCGTTCGCGGAGCCGGCAAGGAAGAAGTATTTATGATACAAGGCGGCGTTGTTGAGAACCTGAACAACCACGTGGTAGTATTGGCCGAAGGCATTACCCACCGCTAAAAGAAATATAATTTAACTATTAAACGCCCGCAGAGCAATCTCCGGGCGTTTTTTTGTTCACGTTCACCGGCATGAACGCCCGTGAACACTTATAAACGCCTGTAAATCAACACATTAAATTTACGCCGATACTGACAAAATAGTGTCACCACATTTTCCCCTGTTAGTACATATCCATAATTTATTAGTCACACCCCCCGCAAACACCCACCACTCACCATCCAACTTCCAACTTCCAACCTCCGACTTCCGACTTCCGACCTCCCAAAAGTATTCCAAACGTAAAAAATACCCCGCCAATGCCGCCGGAGTATAAAACGCTGTAAATTTGCACCTTCCCAACACAGACACCAGCTATACAGGGTGTCTTTTTAAGGATCATATTATGGAGATTGGAATAGACAGTTTTGCAGCAACATCAGAAACCATTGACAGTGCCGATGCCCTGGGTCAGCTTTTGGAAAGAATAGTACATGCGGACCAGGCGGGCCTCGGCATATTTGGCATCGGTGAGCACCACCGCAAAGAATTTCTGGATTCGGCACCCACTATTATCCTGGCTGCCGCTGCGGCAAAAACCAACAGCATACGCCTCACAAGCGCAGTAACCGTACTCAGCGCGGCCGACCCGGTAAGGGTATTTCAAAACTTTGCAACCCTGGACCTGATATCCCGCGGACGTGCCGAAATGGTTGTCGGCCGCGGTTCCTTTGTGGAAGCATTCCCCTTGTTTGGCTATGGCCTTAATGATTATGAGAAACTGTTTACCGAAAAGCTGGAGCTGCTGCTCAATATCCGCGACAATGAAGTGGTTAACTGGTCTGGTAAATTCAGACCGGCGCTTAATAACCAGTCCATTTATCCACGGCCGTTCCAGGATCCTTTACCCATTTGGGTAGGTGTAGGCGGAACGCCCGAATCCTTCGTTCGTGCGGGTAAGCTTGGCCTGCCCTTAATGGTGGCCGTTATCGGCGGCGAAACCCACAGGTTCCGTCCGCTGATTGACCTTTATAAAAGAGCCGGAAAAGAGGCAGGTCACCCGGACGAAAAATTAAAGGTAGGCTTACATTCGCTTGGCTATGTGGCCGCCAGTTCGCAGGCAGCCGCTAATGATTTCTACCCCGGGTATGCCGAGGTTTTCACCAGGATTGGGCGCGAGCGCGGCTGGCCGCCGGTAACCAGGCAACACTTCGACGCACAAAGGGGGCCCCTCGGCGCCTATATCATCGGCGAGCCTGAAGAAGTAGCCGAAAAGATACTCAGGCACAGCGAATCGCTCGGAGGTATTTCGAGACTTACTTTCCAGATGGATAATGCCGGACTTACGCACCAGCAACTAATGAAAGCAATCGAACTCATCGGCGAAAAAGTGATCCCTTTAGTACGCAAGGGGTAAAGCTTTTCAGGAGTTTGCAGTTGACAGTGGGCAGTTGGCATTAGTTCACTAACGCAGCTCTATCTCCACCATGTCATTGCTTTAGGTTTATTAAGAAACGTATAACATACCACGTAAAGCGTCCAACCAAAAACTCACCACTCACTACTCACCACTCACTAAACCCTCCGGGTGTTAAAACCCACCAAATTACCGTTTAAACACTAAGCGTATCCCGTAACACGAACCGTAGCTTTGACGTTAAGATCCTTTACGCCATTTTCACTTAAAATCAACCTCATGAGCAATTACAACATCGGAATCTACGCCAATGGCCTGTTTGTCGACACGCCGATCCCTTTACAAACCCAGTTGCAGCAAATAAGCAGCGCCGGTTTCTCTACCGTACTGTTTTGGTCGCTGCACGTACATCCCAACGGTGCTTTTTATTATAACAATACCCTGCTGGTCCAAAACGGAGAAGTTATGATCAGCCAGGAATTTATCAGTCTTGCACAACAGCTCAAAACGCCCGGCATCGTAAAAACGGTGCTGTTCAGCATAGGCGCATGGGGCACCAGCAGCGATTTTCAGAACATCATCACCAATATACCCCTGGCAGTCAAGAATTTCAAGGCCCTGATAAACACCCTGGGCATCGACGGCTTCGACTTTGACTACGAAGGCGACTACACACCCGCCGACCAGAAAAATATCACCACCATCACCGAGTTGCTATACAGCCTGGGCATGAAGGTGACTTACTGCCCATACACCGCACAGGATTGGTGGCTGGGCTGCCTGCAGCAGGTGTATGCCCGCAACAAGCAGCAATTGGTTAGCGGCTATAACTTGCAATGCTACGCAGGCGGCGCCGGTAACGACCCCTTGCAATGGGCCCAATATATTCAAAGCTCCGGCCTGCCAACCGGCATTGTCGACGCGGCGGGCTTTGTTCTCCCCGGTTACTGGGTGCAGCAAACCGGCAGCGGCGACGGACAATGTCCCACCACCATGCAACAAACATTTGCCTCGTTTAGCGGCAAAGGCTTAGCCGGCGGCTGGTGCTGGAACACAGGCGACGTGTTTACCAACGAAACCACCGGCCTGTGCGGCTCCCAGCAAACACTGCCCGCCAATTACGCCCAGGCAATCACCGCCGGGCTCAGTTCAAAACTAAAAACAGGTATCGCAGTAGTTGCCGAATAAACACTATCCAATCACCCATCCTGTCATTTCGCCCCATTAACCGGAATGACAGGATGATTTCACCCCACCCAACTTCAGACTTCTGACTTCCTCCATCCGACTTCCGATTATGTGAAAATTGTGGCAAAAATTACCCCAATTAAAACATTAACGGAAATGCAGCCCCGGCCCCGGCCAGCCCCCCACGGCTATTCCTTTAGCCATAATGGGGTTGTGACGTGATTCTTAGATAGTTGTGGCATGATTCTTAGACATGTATAGCTGTACAGCTGCCTAACGCGATAGTATTTAAAAATTTAAATAAAATTATCATGTTAGTCCAAAATAAACTTTATTTCGTTATAGCTATCACAGGGTTGGTAGCTTTGGGCAGTTGCAGTAAGTCGGGTGGCAGTGGCAGCGGCAATACCGGGAATAATAATACCAATACCGGACCTGTTAGCACGATCAAAATAAACCCGCAAACAACAACGTCGACTTGCGATTTTGATGTAAGCGACACTACCCTGACTAACCACGGCTGGACAAAAGCCTTCGATGATGAATTTACAGGAGATCTTTCAAACTGGGATATCATGGTTGGCGGTATGCGCGGCACGTTACATTGCAATGAATCGGCAAATGCACAAATAGCAAACGGGGTCTTGCAAATCGTCTCAAAGCGCGAGACGGTTACCGGGCCAAAGACCGTAAATAATGATACCACTGCAACGTTCGGTTTTACTTCGGCCTGGCTTACCACAAAGCAATCTTTTTCGGCCAATAATACTACGCCGAAGGTTCGCCTGGTTGCAAGGATAAAAGTAGCCACGGGCTATGGCGTTACCTCGTTGTTCTGGACCTACGGTACCGGCGCATGGCCCACAACCGGCGAAATTGATTGCCTCGAAGCGCAAGGCAACACTACCAAAATGTATGCAACCGACTATGCCTATGGCACAACGCCCGGTCATAGTTTGGTTTCCGGCAGTCTTTTATACAACCCTACCAGCGGAGACCTCGCCACCTGTTACCACGTGTACACCATGGAGTGGACGCAAAATGCATTAAAGTCCTATCTCGACGGCAACCTGGTTGAAGTAAAAACCACAGGTGGTTATATCAGCAATCTTTATGGCACATCACAAAATATTTCGCTGACTTCTCCTATAGGAGGCTGGTTTTATGATGCAACGCTAAAGGCGGCTGATATACAATGCGGCACAATGTATATCGACTATGTGAAGGTGTTTACTTCAAACTAATATCCAACTCACAACTCCCACTCGCTAACTATGCCGTAAATTTTGTAAATTTGTTTATAACAACCTGCAAGGTTATAATCACGTTATAAATAGCATTATGGAACGTATAGTATTAGAAGTGGATGATACGGTAGGGAAGATATACCGGGGCTTCAGTGCGAAAAGCAAACAGCAATTTAACCAAACGGTAAGCCTGATGGTAAAAAAAGCGGTTAACGATGCCACGTTTGCTGAGTATTCAAAATTATTGGATGATACAGGCAACGAGGCCGTAAAGAACGGACTTACGCCCAAAATATTGGAATCGCTATTGGCATCTGATGATTAAGATATTTGTTTTTGATACCAATAGCCTTATCAGCGCCAATCTTTCTCCCGATTCTGTTAACCGAAAAGCCTATGATAGGGCGCGCGAAACAGGAATTCCTGTTTATTCCAGCGATACGCTCACGGAATTTACTGAAACATTGCTTCGCCCAAAATTTGATAAGTATATCTCAAGCGAAAAGCGGCTTCACGCCATAGCTGCTTTTGAAAAGAAGGGCCAACTTATACAGGTTTCAGTCAGCATCGACCTTTGCCGCGACCCAAAAGATAATAAATTCCTGGAACTGGCAGTTGAATCAAGCGCCGCCTGTATCATTACCGGCGACAAAGACCTGTTGGTTCTGCACCCATTCAAAAACATTCCAATACTAACCGCAGCCGATTTTTTAAAAAGCTTTTAATTACTACAAGGCACAAACCCGGGTGTCACACACACTCGATTGCGGTGCGGCATGGCCCTCGCCCCCCCTTCCTCCATCCGACTCACCATTCACCACTCCCCCCTCACTTCTTAATCGTCACCTCCTGCTGCGCACTGCATGACTTACATACCAGGCTATCATTAACCATAATACTTTTTACCTGGGTAGTAGCGCAGCACTTCTGCGAGCTAAGGCCGACAACTACTTTGATCTGATCAGTACTCAGGTTGGCCAGTTTAAGAGTATAGGTTACCGACCCAAAATCAGGCAGGCCCAGGTAGCGGTTATTGGTATCCGTAGTATCTACCCTGAAATGAAAACCAGTATCTGTCGAACTGGTCACAGTTAAATCAGAAGGTTTATAAGGTGAATTGGGCGACAAGAACAAATCAGCGCCGCTAGTTTTGTCCACTATCTTTACCTTCATCAACATATTGACAGCAGTGAGATAGAGCGGGCAGGCTCCGCAATTCTCCGTACCATTGTGGCACGATACCCCTGTTAATGTCAATAGTAATAATAACCCGGTGTAAATTTTTTTCATATGCTGTGTTTTCAATCCATTACGCAGCAAATACCGCTTGCGCGACAAGGTAGTGCATTTTTTATCCCTAACGTCATGCCGTCCGCCAATAGGCGGACAGGATGACAAAGTGTAAAAAACGTATAACGTACCACTTAAAACGTACCACCAAAAAACTCACCACTCACTACTCACCACTCACCATTTCAATTGAAAATGAAACTAAGTGAACATTATCAGGTTAATCAAGCAGTAATGTCAAAATTAACATCCATTAAGATCCTTCATACGGTCATCTGGTTTTTTTTCAATGTGGTATTATTTTACATGGCTTATGCAGTCATTACAAATAAAATCGGCAAATTGGTTTGGGCCGGTGTTGGTATTATCATCGTCGAAGGACTTGTCCTGCTTATCTTCAAAGGAATGTGCCCGCTTACTATCGTCGCCCGCAGGCATTCCGATTCTTCAAAAGATAATTTTGATATTTTTCTCCCCAATTGGTTAGCAAAGTATAACAAGTTAATTTATACCACCATTTTTTTTATCATCATTTGTATGCTCATCTATAGAACAATTACCCGGTAATGAGGAGCAAAAAACCATTTACCAATGCAAAATAAATAGCCAATGATAATTGCCATAACCATAGCCGCACTGCTGATATTGACGCTTATTATTGGAAAAGTAAATTTATCCATCCGGTTTCATAAACAGGTAAAGGAGCTTTTTGCCCATTCAAAGGATATTTCTGATAAAAAGTTCAGTTACCAGCAACTGACAGGCTTGCCCCAGCCGGTACAACGCTATTTTAAACACGTGTTAAAAGACGGCCAGCCTTACATTAGTTACGCCAGTCTTACCCACGACGGGCAATTTAAAACAGGGGAAAATAACGGCTGGGTAAACATAAAGGGAGAACAATATTTTACTGCCGAAAAGCCCGGTTTTATTTGGAAAGGAACTACCGCTATGTTTACTGCGCGGGATATGTATATCAATAACAAGGGAAGACTTATCGTTTCGCTTTTTTCACTTTATAACATTTTGGATGGCACAGGCGAAAAATATAACCAGGGAGAATTACTCCGGTGGCTTGCCGAAAACGTTTGGTTTCCAACAAATTTATTGCCCGGTAAAAATTTACTGTGGACAGCAATTGACAACCTGAGTGCGAAATTAACATTCAACTACAATGGCCTGTCGTTATTCTACATAGTAACCTTTAATGATACCGGGGAGATCACCCGGGTTGAAACACAACGGTACATGGGCGAAGAAAATTTAGAAACATGGATTGGCGAATTTACCGACTACCGGGAAATGAATGGGGTAGTTGTACCCACCACCATTGAAGCGATATGGAAATTAGAAAAAGGGGATCTTAGTTATGCCAGGTTTCATGTGAAAAAGATAGTCTATAATAAGCCGGAAAGGTTTAGGGCAAAATAAAACCCGGCTGTCAGGAGCCCGATTGCGGCGCGCAAAGGCCTTCACCCGCGTTCACTCTCCACTATGTCATTGCGCGGAACGAAGCAATCGCGAACTACACAGACTCACCACATAAACCCCACTTCCTCCTTCCGACTTCCGACATCTGACTTCCGACCTCCGACCTCCGTCTTCCCCTCCCCGCCAAAACACTGTCACCACATTTTCCCCTTATTATCCCGAAATTTATAGGTGGTAAAATAGGGTGTTTTCACGGGTTGATTATATGGAAAATTAATTCAAGATTTGGAAAAACCTTAGAACACCTTTGAACTCTAAAACTTCCAATTTAATCCAACATTTCCATATAATAGATAACCCAAAGAACAGGGTATTTAAGTACCTTTATTGCCATAAAATCGTTATCTAAAATAGATGGAAACTGAGGAAATAGACATTATTGAAGCCAAGATCCCCCACTTACTTAAGTACATGGGATCAAAAAGAGAAATTATAGGTTTTGTTGTAGACGCGATAAAATCGCTTGATGTCAATGGTACCTGGTTATGCGATCTATTTGCAGGAACCGGTGTTGTATCCGGCTCGTTAAAAAGCGCGTTTAACGTTCATGCAAACGACATTCAAGCTTATTCTGCGGTCTTATCGCATACTTATTTATCCAATCTAAAGGGCACCATCAAACCTACTGTTATTGAAGATATAAAATTAAAAGCCAATAAATTAGTTAATGAGTTTTTAATCAAATACCCGCTGCTAAATTTCGATTATGACAACGCCGCAACTATAGAAGAATTTATAAAAGTAGAGGAAAAGCAACAAGCTCTAATAAACTATGATTTTGAAATAGGGTTTCATTTATTCGCTAAAAATTACTCAGGCACTTATTGGTCATATAACCAATGTGTTTGGATAGATTCGCTACGCGCTGTAACCGAACAATACAAAGGCAAGCCCGAATATTATGCTATCCTCTCCTCTTTAATATTTGCCATGTCTTATGTTTCTCAAAGTACAGGGCACTATGCTCAATTTCGAGACGCTACACAAGATAATATGCTTGATATTTTGAGTTACCGCAAAAGAGATATTTGGATTTATTTTGAAAAGAAGTTTAAGGAATTGACATTAACTTTAAATGGTGACGCCTCAAAAGAATACAAAGTTACTACATTAGACTATCTTGATTGCTTGAGGATTATCGAAGAAGGGGCAATCGTGTATGCCGACCCACCTTACCAATCGGTGCATTATTCTCGTTTTTATCACGCACTTGAAACTCTAGTTAAATATGATTATCCCAAAGTGTTACATAAGGGAAGGTATAGAGACGATCGTCACCAATCACCTTTTTGCAAAAAAACAACAGTAAATAGTGCATTTACTTCGCTTTTTGAAGAGATAAAAAAGAAAAATGCTCATTTGGTATTGAGTTATAGTGATAGTGGGATGATAACATTACAGGAAATTGAAAGGCTTGCTAATAACATCTTTAAAAATAACTACATCTATAAACCTCTGGAAAAAGACCATATACATAGCACCATGGGAAGAAGTGATGAAAGGCAACAAGATGTTAAAGAATATATTTTGTTATTTAAGAAAAATTAATGGCAACAAAACCAGATCTGTCTCGATTAAAAACATCATGGACTAAATATGATGCTGTAAGGATGATTACTATAATTGGTAATGATGAATTATCCGATTATCTGAATCAAGAGGAAGCAATTGATCCTTCTGTATTAAAAGCTTATCTCGGCATCAACAATGAGACTGATCCCATTCCATCATATTGGACTGATGTAATAAAATATTACCCTAAAGAAAGAAAGTTATTTGCAATGTTAGCTGGCATATTTACCCATCATGAAAATATTTTAGACTTTGCCAATAAATATTCAACAGTGAATATGGGTGGCATTTTTGAAATGGAGGCAGGTGGCAAACATAAGACAAACCTAAGAAGTGCACTCGTTGAGTCAGGCGCTGCACTAACGAGTTATAGAAGAAAACAAGAAGTACCATACTCCTTTTCTAGAATTTTTGAGCAAGACGATATTGGCAAATTATTTAAAAGCCTCCTTAAAGAAAGATTAATAAAAATCGGTTATGACGTTACTGAAGTTGATAAATCTTTTTATGAATTAAGTACTCAATATAGCTTCCCAAAAGCATTAAGTCTCAATAAAACCCAATATAGGGCTTGGTTAGAGGGTAAGGCCATATTTCAAATTAAGGAATTTAAATATGACCTAAAAGGCTTTAAAGATCGCTATTTAGTAAATTATTGTCTAAAGGTAAATCAATGGCTCACGGAGTGGAATGATGTTGACTTTTCACTCCCAATGAGGAGAAAGCCCGATGATCATTTTTTTATGTTCAAAATGGACATAAGAATCTTAAAAAGGATTTCAGATGTCCATAGACGAAAAACCAACAAAACGCGGTCAGAAGAAGTAAATGTACAAAGGGCTCTCAAAGAGGACCGTTCAATTGAAATTAAGAACTTTGTACACGTAGGGTTTCCTTTGTCTACCCTTAACGAAAAAGACCGCATAGACCCAGATAATCAAATTTTAAAAATGCCTGGGTTTTTATCCAGTGCAATTCTTGTAAACATTATTGGCGCTAATCAAACAAGAGGCAATTCAACCATTCTTGAAAAAGATTTGGTCAGAGTCTATTACAATGACGAAAAAGGGGCTTCTATTAATTTACCGGAAGATGTTTTTTCCGAAAGTTGGAATCCCGAACTAAAGCCAATTGAAGTAATTGACGGACAACATAGGCTATGGGCTTTCGATGAAACTGAAAATATCGATGGTGATTTCGAAGTTCCCGTCATAGCTTATTTTAATCTTGATCGAGCATGGCAAGCATATCTATTTTACGTAATTAATATAAAACCAAAAAAAATAAACACAAGTCTGGGGTATGATTTATACCCACTACTTCGAACACAAGAATGGCTTGAAAACTCCAAAGATGGACTTAAGGTTTATCGTGAAACAAGAGCCCAGGAGCTTGTGGAGGCACTATGGAAATACCCAGAAAGCCCATGGTTCAGGAGAATAAGCATGCTTGGCGAAGATTCATCGAATATTTCTCAAAATGCATTTGTTCGCGCGTTAACTGATAGTTATTTCAAAAAAAACCGAAAGGGACTAAGCGGATTGTTTAGTGACATAATAAAAAGCAAAAATGAAGAATTGAAATGGGTTAGGGCACAGCAAGCGGGTTTTATAATCTTATTGTGGGATGAAATAGCAAAATGTTTAAATATAGAATTCACAAAAGAAGGCCAACTGGAATGGGTTGATGTACTTAGGAGTGAAACATTCAATATAACTACTCAAGAACGGGAATTACAACTGGATAGATCTTTTATAAGTAAGAACTCGAATTTATCACGTGATCAAGGAGTAACTGGGATATCTATGTTTTCAAATGATTTTTTTTATGTAATAGCGAATGATCCCAAAGTAGACTTTAATGATATAGATTGGGATAGTGATATCGACGAAAGACAAATTGAATTAAATAGCATTGATAAAGCAATAAATAAGTTTATCGAGCACCCAATCTTTATTTATATCCAGCTTTTTGCTAGAGAGTGTATAAAATTGGATTGGCGTACATCTGCGAAATATCGTGGCAGTGGTGGTTATAGGGAAGTTTACAACGATTTGCTAGATATTTTTCTTCATTCAAATAATTCTGAGATAAAGAAATACGCAGACCGCCTTATC
>Ga0307517_10005210_pt1 | contig 19698 bp, 7 predicted proteins | sample 23_EM_MG_FD_194515 | JGI IMG/M metagenome (GOLD analysis project Ga0307517, IMG submission 194515) | Populus trichocarpa ectomycorrhiza microbial communities from riparian zone in the Pacific Northwest, United States - 23_EM | ecosystem: Host-associated > Plants > Roots > Unclassified | place... | reverse complement strand
TTGCTATTTTGTTTTTCATCTTGATAAATTTTTTATATTGATGTTTTCTTCTGATTTCATACTTCAACATTAAATTAATTGAAAAGTGAGCTTCTCGATTGAACTCGAGTCTAAAATTTAACAGGTTGTAAGTTTAAGAGATTCATCCAGGTTTACTTGTTTTCTTTCCTTTTTTAAAACTCATATTTTTTCAGTTTCATCCCTCAATATTTATTTAATCGGAGATTGGGCTCCGTAATTTTTTTTATTTGCTTTCTATAGGAATTTTTATTGATTTTAAGAATGACTCGTGTTATCTCATATCTTTTTGTTTATCGTTATTCTTTAAATTTATTTTAGTTTTATAGATATTTTGTTTTGAAGTAAATTAATTTAAATTATTAAATATAAGTATGATATGATATTAACAACTTATTTTTTATGGTTAATTATTATTTTTTTTTTCTTTTTATTTACTATCAATGTCTTTTATTTAAAATTATTTTATTAAATTAATCAAACTCATTGAACCCATTCAAGTCAATAATTCGAGATTTAGATTTTTTTTTTTTGCTTCTTTAAAAACACTAGCATTGCATAAACATAATTTTTTTATTTTTTAAAAAATTTAACTTAATCCGACCCGTAGATTAGCACGCATCTATCTAATGTAATCTAATAAAAAATCAAGAGAGAAGACAAATATCTTTAATCGCCACTCAGCCTTTCAAGATTAAAATTGACATTAAGCCTTCGCTTCATCAAACATAACATGATAATTAATGTTGCATCAAAGTGTTAATATATTATTAATAAAAAAAAAAATAATTCTTTTTTTTTTTTTATACAAAACAAAACCCTCGAAATTAAGATATTTTAGTAGGAGCAGGACATGGACGCTAGTTGACCTATACACAACCTCGTTGGCGAGGGGATAAAACAATAGATGAAAAGTGAAATTAACTGAGCTTCGATATCATTACCATTTACCAGTATCATTGAAACAGCACATAAAAATATATAGGTAAAGACAAGAGAGAAGAAACCACAAGGGCCGGTTATTCCAGACGGCCTCCAAAACAGCTCACTCACTCGCCGGCCATTTCTTATTATTTGACAGCACACGCTTTTCTAACCCTATTCTTCCCTATCATTCCTTTAAAAACCTCCTCATTGGAGAGCTCAGTCATATCTCTCAAATTTTATCCCATTTTAATCTAGCTGTTGGACGCGTGCGACTAAGTTTTCATGGCGAAATTATCACAGAAGAACACAAAAAACACAGCAAGTAACAATAATAACACGACTAATGGCGTGACCAAGGTGAAACGAACAAGGAGAAGTGTTCCAAGAGACTCTCCTCCTCAACGCAGCTCCATTTATCGTGGCGTTACTAGGTTATAAATCATTTGCATGGCTTCGTTGTTATTATAAGTTCTTCTGCTTGATCAAATTATTAATTTTATTCTTTTTTTTCTCTTTCCTTTCCTAAAAATGATACCATTGTATTAATTATTGTTTCAGGCACCGGTGGACCGGCCGATATGAAGCTCATTTGTGGGATAAGAATTGCTGGAATGAATCACAGAACAAGAAAGGACGACAAGGTTATTCATTTTCACCACCTACATTATCATTTTTTTTAAACATGCAGTAGAGATTATTATGGAGCAACGTATTAATTGATGTGCATTTTTTTTTCTTTCTGTGGCAATGGCCGATGGTTTTTAATCTGCTGCGATACTTGGATAATGCAGTTTACCTTGGTACGTATCATAATTAATTACATGCTTTTAATTTCTTAGTAAAGCCAATGAAAAAAAAAGTGCTATAAAATTTGGAAAATAAAGTTTGAGATTGAGCTGTAGTTCTTATGGCATATGTGACGACTACTTTTCAGGTGCCTATGATGATGAAGAAGCGGCAGCGCATGCTTATGACTTAGCAGCACTGAAGTACTGGGGTCCTGAGACAATTCTTAATTTTCCGGTACTCTTAATTATGTCTATAATATATATGAAAAAAAAAGAAAAAAAAAGGTTAAGATATATTCAGATGATTAACGCAGGAATCTGCTGTATTATTGGTTATAGTTGTCGACATACCAAAATGAACTGAAAGAAATGGAGGGTCAGTCGAGAGAAGAGTGCATTGGATCATTGAGAAGGTATAAGCTTCTTGCATCTATGGTTGTGGAAATGAATCTTTGCATACGAAATTGCTAAATTAATAGATGAACTAATTTTTACAGCAAATTGATTCTTATTTATATATGTTCAAAACTGTAGGAAAAGCAGTGGCTTTTCTCGTGGAGTTTCAAAATACCGAGGAGTTGCTAGGTACTTTATTTACTCTAGCCTTGTTCTTTAATTACAGATAGTGTATACAATTCTGAAGCCTCAGGATTTTCAATCATAAAATTAAGCCAATAAAAAGAAGAAGAAGAAGAAGAATCCAGCCAATTCTCATAATTAATTAAGCTGGATCTCACTCAACATATCCCATAACTTGAGACTTTAATTAGTGTTATTGAAATTAATTTTAATGTCCAGGCATCATCACAACGGGAGGTGGGAAGCTCGGATTGGTAGAGTATTCGGCAACAAATACCTATATCTCGGGACATATGGTAAATTCCTCCTCGATGTTTCACTTTTCACCTATAACTTGGGATTCTCTTTCCGATCTTGGGACAAATACCTCTCGAATTTAATGCTATTATGCACATTCCAGAGAAATGTACGTGTTCATTAACGACATTACATCGCATGCACAGAAATTCTCAAGCTCCCACCATCCTTTTACATGCAAAATGAATCCTAACATTGATCAACCGATTTTTTTCTTGCGAAGCCATCCAATAATTAACCCTTGTATATTAGTAGTCTGCGCGAAGAAAAGTTTTCAAACTGCCGATTCTGCACGCAAACGGATTGATCCTAACTTCAATCAATTTATCTTTAATTTAATGGAAGGAAAACCAGCACTGATTATGTCTCATTGATTTTTGCAGCTACTCAAGAAGAAGCTGCCACCGCTTACGATATGGCGGCTATAGAGTACCGTGGCCTGAATGCTGTTACCAACTTCGATCTTAGCCGGTACATCAAATGGCTAAAACCCAATCAAAATAACACTGATAACAATAATGGTCTGGATCTCCCTAACCCTATCATAGGCACTGATAATTCAACTCATCCTAACCCTAACCAAGAGCTTGGAACAACCTTCCTTCAAATTAACCAGCAAACCTACCAACCTAGTGAAACTACATTAACTCAACCACGGCCAGCAACGAATCCTTCATCTGCCCTAGGGCTCTTACTTCAATCATCGAAGTTCAAGGAGATGATGGAAATGACAGCAGTGACAGATTGCCCACCAACCCCACCGTCGGGCTTAGACCCGACACCATGTAGCTTCCTTGAAGACGTGCAGACATATTTTGACTGTCTCGATTCAAGTAACTACGGGGATCAAGGTGACGACATGATTTTTGGCGACCTCAACTCGTTTGTGCCACCCATGTTCCAGTGCGATTTCGAGACATAAAGATTAATTAAGGTGATTTTGTCACTACACATTAATTTATATAATTAAATTAGATTGAAGGTTCTTTGTGAATATGAGACCTGTAATATGGTCTATGGCTTTCCCTCATCAATTGGTGAAGGGTTAAAGTAGTTCTTTAGGGCTGCGATTTATTTGGAGAAGAAATGGAGAAACGAGGCGGAGAAGAGATTTCAGACAGCTAGTTGGCTATTTATTATTCGGTTCATTTGTTTGTAGAGCGATAAGGGCAAATAAACATTGGTATTTTATCATCATTTTTTGTACGAATAAGATGTATAATTTTTTCTATCAATAAAATGTCTATGAAATTGATGTAATTTTCATTTTTCAGCAATAAAATGTCTACATGTGTGCAAAAAAGGAAAGATTCTCTAAGAGGCACTAATTTTGGTGTCACCTCCGGTGAATATTTGACCTAAAGCGATATATTATCTCTTCATCTGCACAAATTCTTTTTCAAAAAATAATGCATAAAAAAAGTTATAATTAAGCATATAAAAAAATAAAGAATTAGTAATTTGATGTTTTTTTTTACAGAATATAAACATCGCCATCACTAGTTTTTTACCCTTTTTTCAACAAATAAAAAAATGCCAAAACAACAAAAGTTTCCCTTTGTATAACTAACTAAACTTGGATGTTGAGATTTATATTGTCAAATATAGAAATATATCACCGTGAATTTTCATAATATATTCTGGCGTTTTTTTTTTTCATTTTAAATGCATAATAAAACAACTAAATTACTTTTAGAAGTAAAAAAATTAGAACTTGTACAAGGGAAAATTTAGTATTTTCACAATAATTTTTTTATTATTCAATTTCACTCATGGACAGTTTGGTATTTAATCAAATATAAAAAAACAAAAAATACAATGAAACGATCAAATTATCTTTAAAAAATAAAACTAATGTCTTAGGGCATTTTCATCTTTTTGCAATGAATTTCTTTTTTCTTATTATTAGATCATTTTAGATGTAGTTTGATATTTCATCAAATATAAAAATAATAAAAAAAATATTGGGGCATGTGTGGTGCACTATTCAACGTCCTTTTCTTGAAGTTGCTGTCCGTGTAAGCGATAGTGGTTTGGTTTGTTACTGGTGAATTTGTTTTTCTTCTTTTATATCTCCTTTATTAAAAACTACATCTTAATACTCTTTGTTGTTGATATTTCAATTTTCGTTCTTATTTTTTTTTTAATTTTTGTTTGGCTTTTCGTAAAAGTTTATGTTTGTTTTCAATTTTATATTTCAATCTCAATTTACCAAATATTATTGTTTTCAATTTGGTCCTTGTTATTTTGATTATTGTTTTGGGCTTTTTGTTAAATTGATTTGTTTTTAAATTTTATCTTTTAATAAAAAAATTTGTTTTTATTTTTTATTTCAATTTTGATTTTTCTTTGTTCTTTTTGTTCAATTAATTTTTCCTTTTCATTTCAGTACCCTTCAATAAAAAATAAAACTTATTTTGTATTTTAATTTTGATCCTCACTATTTTAATTGTCATTTTTTTATATCCTTTTATATAATTAACATTCTTTTTCCAAGTTAATTCTTCAACATTTGATTAGTTGAGAATTGGGCTTTATGATTTTTTCGTATAAGGTACTTTCAATTCAATGTCTAAGGTCACAAGTTTGAAAAATTAACACGTGTTGATATTGTTTTTTTTTTACTTAATTTATTTTCAGCTTTATGGTTTTTTATGTTTTCTTTTTTACTAAGTTATCTCCATCTTATGACCTGGATCGTGGGTTTGGTGGGTAAACCCGAGTTAGCTTGCCTTTTGCTCCCTGAGTTACAGGTTTGTCATTCTAACTTTCAATTTCATCATTTTGTGTTTAATAAGTTGAAAATTGAGTTACATTGTTTGTCTCATTTTACAAAAATATTTTTTCTTAGTTTATCGGTATCACTTTTGTTGTTTTTAAATTTGATCTATTTGTTGTAATTGCTTATTTTTTTTATTATCAAATTAAAATAAAACTAAATTATTTCATCCAATCTAATTTATGATCATCGTCACTTTTTATTATTATTATTATTTAAAACGTGTTTGTGCTGCATAAACATCCTTTTTAAGCATAAAAACAAATATGTTCTAATACCGCTGCTCTCAATTCCTCACTCAAACTGCTCATAATACTCCTCCACATTGTCCTCTCATGCAACTTATCAAATTCTTTCATTGCATCAATGAATTTTCTATTCCCAATTCGTGGACACAAAGTCTTAACAAACCTATCTCGAGTTAGATCATCCCGGCAAGCCAACAAATCCCAGAATCACACCTTCACCTTACCATTCAGAAAACATAGTAACATGTTCAAGTTATTTGACCATCTTGAAATATGATCCAACCCCTCATCTTTTTTCTTCGAAGAAAGACAATTAAGTTCATGCCATGCAATTTGAAAGATAGTATTAAATTGTAAGTGCTCACCTACTTTACTCTTCAATTCTCGTGACTCGAAAGTTGCAAGACCATCATGATCTAATTTTAATAAATTTTGTAATTAGATTTAATTTAGAAATTATTTATCTAAATTCTGCTTGAGAAGTTTTATTTACTCATCAATTTCTTCAAAATCTAACATTATGTATTTGAATTGTTTCTCAATGACTAACGTTTGATTATTTTTCATCACTTTTCATATTAGCCTGAACCATTATTTTGATACCAAAATTGTAACATATCATGGAAAAGATAGAAATAAAAAGAAGATTTATGATAGAAAAATAAAAATAATAGTTGTAATTGCTTAAAAAAGCCTATTCGGAACTTCGAGTCAATGAATAATTAGTCCCTAAACTATTTGTGTTATAGTTTGGGGCATTAGCATGTTTTTTGGTTAGTAATGTTATTATTCTCTTAAGGTTTTTGTCCACTTCAATGGCATATGTGATTACATGGCCAATTAAGAAACTGAGATATGTTTGCTAATATGATAATTACTGAAAACTTATATGATTGTTAATTTCAGGGCCCGTAGGATTAGTCGAGGTGCGCGTAAGTTGACCCAGACATCCACGTTAATAAAAACAAAAAGAAACTGACATATGTTTTGTAAAACTCGTGATGAGGTCTTTACTATAACCTAAAATAACTTAATAATTAAGTTCCTTTATAAATTAAATTGATTTTAAAAAAAACTCTAATTGGCCTAGAAAAGGAAAATAATAAAAAAAATCTTCTTCCATCACATGATCAAATGCCACCGCCATCAAAATTAACCTCGACCGATGTCTATATACCCTTCCAACAAATAAAACTAATTAAAAAAAAACAATCTTAATTATTATTAAACCGTCACCAGGTGTATATTTATTTTTGCTGCTGTGTTTGTTTTTAATGGTGAGAATCGTAGTTAAAAGCAAAAAACACAATAATAAAAATAAAAATTTATTATTTCTACTCTATTATTTTTTTATCATAGAGAATTATATCACATAACAAATAAAAAATTCACATAACAAACAAAAAAATAAAAGAAAAACAAAAGCAAACACATCCTAGGATCGAACACCACTACTATATTGCTTCTCTCTCGTGGTGACATAACCATTATATTTTCTCTCCTTCAACGTGATCTTTTCATAATAAGCTCAAAATATTTGGTGACATAATCATATGACTCTCTCTCTCTCTCTCCCCCCTAAAAAATCACGTGCTCAAGAGTATCTCTTCTAGCTTACGTGACTGTATAAACGGTCAAACTTACCTCATAAATGAAAATCTAGATGAAAAGACGATATTATTAAACAAGAATAAGCTAAGGATTCAAATCAGAGTAAAAATAGATCAAGGACTAGTTTATAGTTGGCCGAAAGTTAATGATATTTTTTAACCAATTGAAAATCCAAATGGTAAAATTCAACAACGTCAAATGCCACAGTAATTAACAAGGAAGACAAGTCACAGTAGTTTTTAATTTTCACAGACACGCTCCTCCACCTTTGCTGCTTGTGTTTGTGTTCAGGGACTTCTGAGTTGAAGTTTTGTTTGTTTTTATATTTTAAAAATATTTTAAAAAATTTTAATCTTTTATTTACTATAAATTAATATATTTTTAGTATTTTTAAATTATTTTGATGTGGTAATATTAAAAATAATTTTTAAAAATTAAAAAAATATTATTTTAATATATTTTAACACAAAAAATTATTTGAAAAATAATTGTAACCACATTAAAAAAATATTATTTTAATATATTTTTAAATAAAAAATATTTTAAAAAGTATTATTTATTAAACTCTTAAACATTTTAAATGTTTATGTGTGTTTTAAAATTATGTTAAAAACATAAAATTTATATTTTTTTTAAATGTTTTCTTGAAATAAAATATTTTTTAAAAAGTATTTTAATATATCTTTAAATAAAATATACTTTTAAAAATCACACTTACCGAAATTGACCCCCACAGTCACGGGGCACATAAGCACGAATGCACACTATCATTTCACTTGGGCAATCCCGTAAAATCCCGACAACATCAACCCCCGTAGAGCCATTTCACAGCTCCCAACGCCACAACCTCAAAACTACAAGCGTCACCTTTTCCCGCCCAAAATACTCATATCAAAAACAAAAAAAAAAACTCCAAATTACTGCTAGGAAGGATTTATACAAAAAAATTCTCTCCGATAGTAGAGTTACTAGAGAGAGAATTAAAATGCCAGATCTAGGACTAGGAGGTAACCTCTCTCTCTCCTCTTCTCTTACTCTCACGCGCTGCCCTGCTCTCAAACCCAACTCTCCTCTCCCTCCTCCTCCCGATGCCATTGATCAATCAGATTCAATTACCTCAACGACGGCGACAATAACTTCTGTTACAGTCAAAACCCTGGTTAAATGGGACCAAAGTGTTCCAGAAGGAGCGGCAGATTTGTGCAATGGGAGTTCAATTAGGGTTTTGAAGCGGACCAGTGCTAGCCGATTGGGTTGCAAGAAGGGGTTTAATAATAATATTAGTAGTAATAATGGTAAATGCTTGGATGATTACGTTAGGGTTTGGGTTCAGAAGAAGATGGATGCGGGTGTCTCACAATCTCGCTGCCTTCTTCCTTTTCTTGTTGGTGCAAAGAAAATGGTAGATTTTTTTGAAACTTTTTTTTTTCTTTGAAGTTAGAATTTGGGGTGGAAATTTTGAATTTTTGGTTAAATGGTGTAATTAATTGAGGCAATTTTTTTTAATATGAAAATGCTGCTTCTTAGCTTCTATTTTTTTTTGGGCTTCTTAAAAGCAAAACTTTGTTGCTAGGATTTTCAGTTTTGGTTACTTGGGGTAGTAAATCGATGGTTTGCGTGAATATTGGAGGCTACTCTAGTGTTTCAATTTTATCTTCTTTTTTTATGGTAATATCAAGACAGAATTTGTTGCCTTTCTTACTTACTTTTTAGAATCTTATTGGACTGTATTCTGCTTTTGTGTTAGTTAATAAGTTTGCCGAGGGAGATTGTGATTTCTTGTATATTTGTGCTACTCAATGATTTGGGATGTAAGTGTTGTGATATTATTTACATGTTGGCTCTAGTATAGATTATGGGTGATCTTTGGAAAGCTATTTGTGTAGGATCTGATGATTTCCCCCCTTTTAATTGCTTCTAAAGATAGGTTTTACAAACTGATCTATTCGGAGATAGACAGAGTTAAAGGTTTTTAATTTAGATTGCAAGAAAGAAAATTATGAATTGATTATAGATGGAATCTTGGTTAAAGTTCTGGAATGGGTCCTTATGGTGAACATTGTCTGGTGCTTGTTGGGCGAATTATAGCTTGCTTTCATTCCAGGGGACAATTGTAGAGATTATATAATTCAAAGCACATTATGGATAAATACTAAGTGGATAACAGCTAATCAATTTATTAAATGCTAAATGGATTCTGGGTTGTTCAATCATCTTGAGCTCCATCTTTTAGCAGGTCATAGACTTTCAACTCCTGTGTTTTCTTTGTACGAAATGATTTCTGTAGTGCCAAGCCTGCATACTGTGTTTTTGGTTTTGGTATGAAGGATGGAAATAAGGTCAATAGGGATGTGAGGGAGCCTGGTGCATTTTCTCTTTAAAGCTAAATATGTCCTTTTACTAATTGTTGAGGTTTGTGGGGATCTATGTAGAGCTTTGGCAGTAGAAGTTTGTATTCTTTTCATATACTCAATAAGAACCAGAACTCAGAAGCCTATGGAAGAAGTTCATGTCTAGTACAGTTTCTTGTTTGATTCATGACTGACTGTGAAGATTTCCAGATTTCGCTTACCTTTTTACCAAGGAATAGAGTGTAAAAGTTATCCATGCAAAGAATTTGAAATTTTGAATATTATAGGGAATGTGGTATGTACAAGCATTCCAGTTTTTGAATTTAGAAATCAGTGTATGCATGTGTGGAGCTAACAGTTTCTTGTTTGATTCATGGCTGACTTTGAAGATTTTCAGATTTTGCTTATTTTATCACCAAGGAATGGAGTGTAAACACTGGCCATGCAAAAAAGTTTGAAATTTGAAATACTATACTGATTGTACTATGAATATGGGTTCCAGTTTTTGAATTGAGAAATTAGAGCATGCTTGTTCCACACCTTTTTTGCAGATTTGTAATTGTGAAGCACATTGTGTGCAATTATGGTTTCCTGCAACTGACATCAAAGCCTTCTTGTACCCATTCCAGGTGGAATGTCTCTTTTGCTGTAGATCTATCTACCCCGGGGAGGGAATGCAATGCTCTGTTCGTAACTGTCAGGGAGTTTATCACTTGACATGTGTTGTGGAAGGGCTTGGAGTCTCAAATCTGAGAAAATTCAAGTGCCCTCAGCATGTAAGATCTAGTTGGTCATGATATCATTCTTTGATACACAATATTTTTCACATTTATATTTGATGCTATTTTCTGTCCATGTAACAATGTTGTACCTTTTTTACTAAAAGGAGGAAAAACGTGAAATAGATGAATAGGAGTTCCCAGGATGAAAGGTCAATCGTGACCGATGTCCTGTCAACTGTGCTCTACAATTGCTTTTATATATATATATATATATATGCATCCTGATTCTTCTTGTCACAAATATTGCTGACTATTAGCAGTAAGCATTTGTGGTTCTTTTGCACATGTGTGACATGTCACTACAAACAGGAATGTTTCACTTGCAAAGGGAAATTTCATTGGCGGTGTGTTCGATGCACAGTAGCTTCACATAATCAGTGTGCACCATGGTCTGATGAAGTAGTTTATCTGAAAAACCAACCAGGACGAGCAGTTTGTTGGCGGCATCCAACTAATTGGCAGCTAGATAAGAAGGTCAATCTCTTCTTTCCTTCACTAGCAGCTCATTATTATCCTTTTTGGAATTTTGGTGCATAAAGTTTTCTAATACAGTTATTGCTTTGTCAAAAAATTAGTGAAAGGGTTGACAAAGTTATAATGTATTCTCAGTATGATAGCTTAATGCAACTGTTTTTATTGTCTCACATGTCTAATCAGTTTTGTGGGATATCATATGGTTCCACTGCCAAATTCTACAGCTCAAACAAAATTTTTGGTAATTGACTAGGTGTGATGTGCAACTTTTGCTTAGGATCTTTCTATTGGGTTGACAATTCAAAAATATGTTTTCTTTATCATGCTCCATGATGTTTGTTGTTTGACTCTCAAGATTTTAAACCCAGCTATAAAATGTAAAATATGGAGTTCTGGAGTCCAATTCTAGCAACAAGTGGCTAAACTTGTTAAGTAGTTTAAAGATTTGGAGAACTTCATGATAATAGGACCAGGAATTATCCCAGCCATGTAGATAGTACGTTTATATTTCATTTCAGTTGCTCGAACATGTTAATTCCACTCATATTTCTAGCATTTGGTTTATGAGACTGCAAAATACCTTGGGTTTGTCTTATGAGATTTTGAGGATCCCAAAGTTTGGTTTGTAAAGGAATGTCGGATTCCCACCCAAAAAAGCTTTTACAAATCAATTTGGTTTAAGTGATTCTCTCTCCTTCTTGAAGTTCTGAACCTGGCTGTTCTTGGCATCACTTTTCCAGCAATTTCATGCTCACATTTCCCTGTCTATTTTTTTACCTAATTTCTTGACTTTGACTTGTTAAAATGGGAAGTGGTAATTGCTAACTACAGGCAATATGCTGATTATTTTTTTCAACACTTTTGTAGTGGTTCAGGTTGATGCTGATTTGTCCAATGAGCATTAATTACTACCTAAACCTGCATCCTCCCCTATATTCATTTGGATGCAATTTGTATTTTTGTCAGATTTATGCTATTTTGATGCAAATATATTCACTTTCCTCCATTTTATAATCTTCAGGTCCTTGTCATGATCAATTATGACAATTACATATAGTGTTTTCCACAAAAAATTGAGCTTGTGAATCTCTGTAATTCAGCCATGTTGCTTGTTTGGTAAATTCATTCATTTTGAGTTCTTATCCAATATGTGATTGCATACAGTACCATAGTCATTTTGTTTTACTGTTAGCAGTCCTTTTTTTGATCTGCAAAACAATCATTTAACTTGAAATGGTAATAATGCAACACTGATCGATGGTAATCCCTGCGATAAACTGATTACTTTTGTGGTCTGGCAGTTAGAACAAAATGACTTGAGAATAACATAACCAGTTACTTTCATCTTGTTGAACACTTTTCTTTTGTTGAGATTTTATTTCTTCATTCCTTTTTTTATTGATTAGGCTGGCTGACAGGTCTGATATTTGTTGAATGAGCAGCATGTGGTTCCAGCAACTGATATCGAGGTCAGATTTTTTGCAGTATATTTTACCTTGATAGTCGACACGTCTCAACAGGAAAAAAAACAGTAAAGACAATGAGAAGAGGCGTTGTAGGGATAAGCATGGCCAGCTTGTTTAGCAATGACCCTGATGAAAGAAACAATCAATATTGCTCATACCAGGATAACCTACAGCTACTAATTTCTATACCTTACGGATACATCCTGCAGCTCACAAAATATGCCCTTCATTTCAATGTTAGGTCAAAGACACAAAGGACAAGTATTTAGACATAACTGAGATACAAAGGACCAGTATTTAGACATAACTGAAACTGACTTTTATCTTGATCCATGGGCAGCTTAATTGAACTTGTCCAAATATGCAAGGCCAAGTCAGTAGTGTAGTGTACATCAAGTTATTTAGTGTAATCACAAGTAATGATTACCTTTTCTTTTCACCCTGGCATCTGAAATGGAGAGGCAGTCACTAGGTTCTTATTTCATCAGTGGTTGTACTTGCAGTGTCTCTTTTTTTCTTTTCTTAATAATCCGAGATCAGCATGGAGTTGGATGTGAAGCTATACAAGATTGAATGAGAAAGTTAGCACATGCAAAAAAGAGTAGGGTTAACTACAAAAATACCCTTCACCTATAGGATCATTATCAATATTTCCCTTCACCAATTAGTTCCCTCAATTTCACCCTTAATGTTACTAAATGTTCTCAAAATTGATGTGGTAACTCCAGAATTTAAAGACTTGTTAAATTTAGAATGAAACAAACAAAATTGATAGTAAAAAATTGGAATACAATGAATTGAAACGTGAAGAATTGTATTTTTTTTTCTTATTTTTGATTTTAAATGGGATTCAAATTTTATTAACTTTTAACTTTAAATTGCTCTATTTTTTGAAATTCTGAGTCTACATGAGATCCAATTTTTTCAAAACTTTTAGTTTAAATTGAACTCTTCTTTTTCATCATTAATTTTTTTTATTTATAACATTAAATTTGATTAATCTTTAAATTTTGGAGTTCTCACATGGATTTTAAAGATTTATGTTTACGAATTTGGCTGGAAACAGAATTGAAAGGGTAACACTGAAAACCTTTGGTAACGGTAGGGTTGAGATTGATGTAAGCGATTGGTGAACGGCAATATTGATAGCAATCATATGGGAAAGGGGTATTTTTTAGTTAACCCCAAAAGCATCAATTCAATTTCTTGAATTAAACTACTAAGAATTCATGTGTGGGTTGATCATATGGATTTTTTTTGTAAGTTAACTAATTTTGTTCCATTTTGTATTTTAGGAAATATTTTGTCGTTTGCCTCTACCTTACATTGATGAGGAGTTCAAGATTGATTTAACGTGGAAAGACCTGACAGAGAATAAACTAGAACCACCTCCATATGTGCACATCAGGCGCAGTATCCTATATTATACAGTTACATTAGACTAATCTCATATTTTGAGTAGTTTAGTAATCAAATCACATGCTTTTGGATATGTTGACAATGCCAGTATGTGCTATGCAATCAATGATCTTTTTCTATTTTGTATGTACTTAGGCACACACGCACACACAGGTACGTTTGGTCATTATAGTTGTGTATTTGATTCAGCATGGGAATGACCTTAATTGACATTAGATGTTTACCTGGTCAAGAAGAAGCGTGATGATTCTGATGGTGATGTTGGATGCACAAATTGCAGCTCTACATGCTGTGAGAATTGTGTGTGCAGGTATGCCTTTATTATTCCATTTTTTTTCTGTGTACAAACCATAATCAGTTCTTTGATCATCTATACGTATCAGATCTTATTCTCATTTTCTCCCATGAGTGCTAATTGGGTCAAGAAATGGATGCATATACAAGTCATATTGATAAAGCCCATGCACTGACGTTCTTAAAACAATTTTTTCCTCTGGTATGAAAATCTGTTAAAAGATATTTTGTTGAACTTTTGGCTCTATTTTTATTTGTAAAAGCAAGCTATAGAAACAGAATTTGTATTTCAACAATAAACATGTAGTGATTCGTTTTTCTGTAATAAAGATGCTTTCCCTTCATATATCATTGAGCTTCCTGTAAATAAATCCAGCTCTAGTTGCTCGTGGCACTCTAAATTAAAGTAGCAGGTTCTGCTGTTTATTTATTGTCTTCTTAGCATCATGTATAGCATTCTTTGAATAATGTTTTTATACCATATCCTCTATGACCAATTTCTCTCTCTTTTTTGAATTTGTCATGTTCGTACAGCTTCTATGCAAAATTGTCCAATAAACAGAACTTCATATTTTATCTGCATTATATGGTTGAAACATATTTTGTATCAGTTAACTATACCATACATTACTGAGTTTGATTATTTCAACTTTGCAGCTTTGGTTGTTTATATATTAGGATTGTTGTGGCATGTAATAGTGTGTGTCACTTCAGGTGCTTTTAAAGGTGTTTCTTTAACATAGAAAGAAGTTTCTTTGCTGATTTTAAGCGAGTTGCACTTTATTATCTCAATATTGATTTCTTTTGTTCATAGTTTGGAGGTTGGCTTATTGCCCAAACTTTTGTTGATCTTATATCATCTTTAAACATATATTTAGTTGGATTGTAACCTGAATGTATTGTCTACTAGGGTTCAATGTATAAGCTGCTCCAAGGCATGCCGCTGCCCTGAAACTTGCACCAATAGGCCATTTCGCAAGGAGAAAAAGATAAAAATTGTCAAGGTGTGAACTTTAACTCATGGAGCCATTGAATACTTTCACCTGATTTTATTATTCTGTAAAGAAATTACTCGGTTTTGCTTTGTTACATTTATTAGTTTAATGCATTTCCATGAAAATTAATAGAGGGATCTTGATTTTCATAATTATTCACGTGGTTTTTGTGGTTAATTTTTCTTCTTAGACTGAATTTTGTGGTTGGGGAGTGGAGGCAGCTGAACCACTAAATAAAGGCGATTTTATAATTGAGTATATTGGAGAAGGTAGTTTTTAATATCTGCACCTTTTTTTATATATAAATATATTCAAGCATACATTAATTCTTACTTTTCTTTTTATTTTCAAGTTGGCTGTTATCATATGGCTCACGTTCTTAAGCCCTGGTCCTTTTGCTGTTTTGATATTTGAACCATTGTGCTTTTGACTTTCTGCGTTATCTATGATTAGTTGGTTAGTCTGCAATTTGTTTATTGCCTACTTATATTTAGGACACATGCTGACGAACAGGATTGCAGCTTGCTGCTGTGCTGTAGTTCTTGTATTCCTTTCCCTGGTGTTATGAGGCATGATGGTTAGGGCAGCAGGTCTTGAATTGAAATAAATACATTTTGAAATACAGTATCATTTTCTTTGTTTTCTTGACATTTTGGTGTAGGTTTTGAGAACATTTAAAGATTAAATGTATCACAACTAGTTTCAATTTATGAAACTTGAGGATTGCTTGTGTAATTACATAGTAGTTATAGTTTAAAAATTATTTCTGCATGAAAAGTTTGATTAATGTCAAATAGCAAGGATTTACAGTCTCTTCTGTGTGCAAATTGCTATCTTAAAGGTTTTAAAGCTAATTGCAGTCTTGAGAGCTCTGCATTGCAGTATTGCTAAGTGGATGCTTTTGTATTTTTTGATTCAGTTACTGGCAATCTGCCGCACAGTTGTGTAGCTTAGTTTTTGGCTGTTTGCTGGGCCTTTGGCCCAGGTTTCTACTGAAAACAAAAAATAGAAAAAACAAGAAGAGAAACAGAAAGAAATAAAAGCTCTTCCATGCCAAGTATTTTTCTTCGTCCTGTTTTGCTGTCACAAAATGCCATCACTGGTGATCAATATTTTGCCTTGTACTTGTCTAAATTATGATCATAAAGTCATGGTATTCTGAATCTGAGAACGAGTCTCTTCACCATTCTATGATGCAAACTGCAAATATGGTCTCTTTACCATTCATGGAAGCATGTAATTCATTTTCAAAACTTAATAGTTTACCTTTTTAAAACTGCAGTATATTGTGCCTCGTTAAAGATTGTGTTTTGGTTTAATTATTTTCCCTTTCCTTAGTCTATATTGTAATAAGTTGTGTGCATGTATTTCCCAAGAAATAGAATGAGCTAAATTATTTATCCTTCTGTTTCAGTCATTGACGATAAATTATGTGAACAAAGGCTCTGGGACATGAAATACAAAGGTGTGCAGAACTTCTACATGTGCGAAATTCGAAAGGACTTCACAATTGATGCAACTTTTAAGGGAAATTCATCTCGTTTTTTAAATCATAGTTGCAAACCCAACTGTATCCTAGAAAAGTGGTTAGTACTATTGATATGCTGCTTTTCTGTTATGATCCTAGCAACTTCTCTTCTCATATATATATACTTGCTCTAGATCTCGTTTATTCTGTCTCAATGAAGTTTGGGAAATGTAACTGTTATTTCAACTAATATGAATTAAATAGCATTCTCCAAAAAATTGCAGGTTGCTTCGAAACCTTAACAAGGATGGCCTACTGGCTGCTGGCTTCAGCTATCCTTATTTTCTTTTAGTTGAAGTCAGTTCCAATCTTGGATGTGTATTTTCTATTCTGTATTATGGTTGGAAGAAAACATTTCTTGCAATTGCTAGTTTAATAAAGGAATGCCCGTCAGTGATAGTCTGTCTAAACTATGGTACATGTGGTAAATATGACTTGAGATGCAAATGTTACAAGTCACTGGAGTTCTCTAGGAAAGAGTTTTTGAAGGCATTGATTTGTTACTATTTATTAATAATAGCTCTATCTAATGCAGTTATTGAATAATAAATTTGAACGTGTTTCTGTTGAAGAAGGTGGGGATTTTTCAGTTGGGACATGGTCTTAACTTTTAACCTTTGTATATGGGTTTATTTAGGGATGTCGAGGGGGAGACTCGGGTGGGAGTGTTTGCTGCTGGCTCAATAAGAGTTGGAGAACCATTAACATATGACTACAGGTACATATCGAAATTGCATTTTCATTCCTGCCTTCCTAGTGTTATTAACTAAAGAACTTTTTGCAACAGTCAGTGTTGGAACCTGTGATGTTATAAGATTTCTTTTATAAATGATAATTTTTCTTTTTTGTTCTGGTGGTTTAAACTGTCATTCTTAAATTAATTGAAGCTAATCTTGCCTGGCATTTTAAAGGTGCTAGGTTTCTTGTGATAATTATCTTATCTGTTGTGAAACTCTAGTATAATAACAAACTTGGTATCTGTCTTTTTACTTTTCGCCTAATTAGCTGCTGTTTGCCTGTCACAAAAACAATAATTCAACATTTGTAATCAACTTATAGCGAGTCATCTTTTACATGCGAGCAATCTAGTGAAATCAAGGTTCACTTTGTTACTATCTAGATTGGTAGCCTTATAGTATGCAGGTGCAATTAGCGGACAGGTTACTGGAATATTTAAGTTGATAAAAAATGTAATGTTAAAACGTTTAGCTATAACCAAAAGTGGCTGAAATGTCTCAGACATTCACATGGCCTGTTTCTACATTTTATTGTCATTTCCTGCCACCTGTAGCATTAATGCCTACCATTGGGAGCAAGAGTAGCATGTAAATTGAAATTATATTTTGACCTTTGCAGGTTTGTTCGATTTGGACCTGAGGTGAAGTGCTATTGTGGGGCTCCAAATTGTCAGGGATATCTTGGAACCAAAAGAAAGATTGCTAAGTTGAACATTGGCTGGGGTGCAAAACGAAAGAGAACATCAACTGCATGTGTAGCCATTATAACCATGTGATTCACTTTTTACACCAGCATCCCATTCCAGCTGGAGGATTGTTGTACGTTTCTCCTCGTTTAATGGAAACTGAAAGTAAAACTACTCTCTCTTTATCCTTGCTGCTGTACCATTCAATCTTTGGCATGATTTTTTCCTCTTCAACTTTTTCGTAGCATCCCCTTTCGACACACCCTGCAGGACTGCAAGAAAGCTTGTAAATTTATTTCCCTTATTGGGATTACCGTGTTGTAATTCTAGAAAGATTTCAACTTTTAACCACAAATACACGATTTGGAGGATAAACAGATTCATCTGAGATGCTGATGCTCATCCAGGTTTCTGCTCACAATATTTTCTTTTTGCTTCTTAATCCTTTTAACTTCATAGCTTTCTATTTATATCGTATTTAAAGCAATGCAAGTCCATAGATCTTAAAGATTGTTCCACAGCTTGCTTGTAGCTGCAATCCCTCGTTGAATCATCCTGTAAAATTACATGCCATTGGAGCATTCGGAAATGTTTAAATATCAAATGCAAATCAACTCCATTGTTAATGACCACTCTTTATCATTCTGTTTCCCCTGCTATTAAATTTCGTTTCTCCTTTTCCCTTTTATTTTTCAAAGCTTCTTTATTCTATAAATAATGACTGCCCATTATTTTTAGTTTTTAAAAAGAAACCCTGAATTGCAAAAGATCCAAAGAAACAAAATAAAATTATATTGAGTTGTGTTTAAAATCAACGTTCCCAGTGCCCTTCTTTAGGCCCATCATCAACCAACAAACTTGATCGATGACATCCTTGAATATCCTCTCCTCTCCCCGTTCATCGTTTTGTTCTTGCTTCACTTTTTTCCCTTCTCTATTTTCCCTTCTTTCCAAAACTAGATGTCCCTTGCTTTCTAAAACTAAATAGAAGAACCCAGATTTGATTTCGAAGGACAAGGAGATAAACCATGAGGATATTAAGAAAGAGAAATCAGAGATACAGAGAAAGAAGGAAAGGAAAGAGAGCTAGCAAGGGACATCTAGTTTTAGATAAGGTAGAGATTTGATTTCGAAGGACAAGGAGCTAGCATTGAATGTAACAAAACTTGGTGTTGGAAGCAAAGTGAGAGTCGACGAACATTAAATTTTTTTCATAAATTAACGATTTCCCCAATGATGGTCCTAAATCGTTCTTAGATTTAAAGATCCAAGGAATCAATTAGTTTGAAGATAATCTAGTGCTTAACTTAATCACTTTGATTCAAGATTGAGTTCGCTTTATTCATATTTAGAGAGTATCATACTTGATATGATATTTTTGGAGCTAAATAATTTCTTATTTAGTTTGATATTGTGTTCTTATGCAATATTATAAAAAAAAAAAGAGAAAATAGAAGAATAAGTTCTATGATATTTTCCTTAAGAGCAAGTTTTTTAGTTTTTTAACAAGTTTCTAACACGTGTATAAGTTGGGTTTTACTAGCGACAAATGTACTGTCAAAAGTGAATATTGTACTGTCGTGCTATATTTCCATGGTTTGTGATAAATATGTTGGAGTATCTTATAAAAATGATTTTGAATCATACTATTCATATCTTATCAGAGTATATAGGCTTTTATGGCCTTATTTAATCTAAATGTTTTTTTTTTTAATGAAG
>Ga0307517_10005209_pt1 | contig 19699 bp, 10 predicted proteins | sample 23_EM_MG_FD_194515 | JGI IMG/M metagenome (GOLD analysis project Ga0307517, IMG submission 194515) | Populus trichocarpa ectomycorrhiza microbial communities from riparian zone in the Pacific Northwest, United States - 23_EM | ecosystem: Host-associated > Plants > Roots > Unclassified | place... | reverse complement strand
TTTTATCAAATAAGGCGGTGATGAAGTTTCTTTTGTTATATTAATGGTTTTTCTAGGCCATACCTTAGGGTGCATGCCGGAGTTTTCCTGTAGTTAAATACAAAATAAACTCATAGGATTTTAAAAAGAAGAAGAAAAAAATGGCCCAATTATTCAATAATAACTACAACTGTTTCAACACGACCAACAGCACCCCTACTGTTGCCGATGACCGACCTCATATTTTAGCCTGGCTCTCCCCACTAGATCCTAGATTGCGCCATCAGGACATCCGGGATCGTAGAGTCGGAAATGTGGGGGAATGGATCTTACAAACCGAGGAGTTTAGAAACTGGCGCACTGCCAGTGAGGACGGTAAATCCGGTAGCGGGGTCCTGTTTCTCTACGGAGGTCCTGGTGTTGGCAAAACTTATATTAGGTAATACGAGTGAACTTCAATGGGCGGAAGAAAAATTGTGAGTGCTGACAAGTCGTGATGGTAGTTCCACCGTAATAGACAACTTGTGTAATCAGGCTGGAGGACAAAATGATACGGTTACATGCTTTTATTTCGACTTCGCCGCCAAAAACGAGCAGTCCCCCGCGAGCGTACTAGGCTCACTGCTAAAACAGCTGGTTTTCGGGCTACGGGAGATCCCGGAGGAGATATCAGAAGCATACGAAAACCGAAAAAATGCGATTGGGGGACAGGGACTGCAACTTTCCGATATTTTGAGAATGCTGCAAATCACGTCTAGCCGGAAGTGTGTGTTCATATGCATCGACGCTCTCGATGAGTGTGCAGCAGAACACCGGGCCAACCTTCTCGGTTCGCTGGGCCAACTCCTCCAACAGTCTCCACAAACCCGAATATTTGCGACCGGAAGACCGCACATTTTACCTGAGATTGGAAGATGTCTTGGTGGAAGAGTGGCTAGCATATCTATAAGTCCTAAGCGGGATGATATTGTCACATATATTCGTAGCAGGCTAGCTGCGGACACAGCCCTCGACGCGATGGACAGTATTTTGGAGGCAGAGATCATGAAGAAAATTCCGAGCGATATATCTGAAATGTATGTAGAAACAATAACACTCCCGAAGATGCCTCGAGTTATCCACTGACAAAAATATCTAGATTCCTATTAGTCTCGCTGAGTATCGATGCGATCCTACAAGAACCCACGATCCATCTTAGGCGGCAAAAACTCGGCGGAATTACTGATGGTTTGGGGTTGGAGAGTGCGTAAGATGAAATTTTAAGTCGAATAAAGGGACAGGGTGGGGCCAAAGCGAGGCTTGGAATGGCAGCTTTGATGTGGATCACTCATTCCGAGCGGCCATTGAAGGCTGAGGAATTGCGTCACGCCCTCGCAGTCGGGATAAGGTCGCCGAATCTCAATACCGACAATATACCTTCAATAGGAATAGTGCTAGCCTGCTGTCAAGGACTTGTCGTCGTGGACAAGGAGGCTTCCACAGTCCGGTTAATCCACTTTACCCTTCAAGGGTACCTTAGAGCTCATCCCGAGCTTTTTGGTACAGTTCACTCGACAATGGCGGAGACCTGCTTAAGTTATCTAAATTCTCAGGAGGTCAGAGCTCTTTCAACAAGTCCCGCTCCCGATCTCGATGGTACACCTTTTCTCGAATACTCATCCCTTTATTGGGGAGTCCATGCAAGAAGGAACTTTTCGGATTGCGCGAAACTGTTAGCATTGAAGCTATTTGACGACTACACTAGCCACATAGCCATTAGAACATTCCTAAATGCGCAGAGAGGATATTCGTACACTATTGATTTCGACAAACCACACCTCATTAGTGGCCTGCATTGTGCTTCTCTGTTCGGGATTGTTGAGATTGTAAATGGGTTGATGGAAGTGGAAAATTGTGATATCAATCAAAGGGACTGTGTTGATAATACACCTCTCGTGTGGGCTGCTCTAAATGGGCACGAGCAAGTGGTCGAAACCCTGTTGAAGCGAGGTGATGTGAATCCCGACAAGCCGGGCCGGTTCGGCCGAACGCCGCTCTTGTGGGCCACAAGGAATGGGCATGCGGGAGTAGTGAAAATGCTTCTCGAACGGGAAGAGGTCGACCCTAACAAGCCAGATGACTACGGTCGAACACCGCTCTGGGGCGCTACTTGGAATGGGCGCGCGGGAGTGGTGAAAATGCTTCTCGAGCGGGACGAAGTCAGCCCCGGCATGCCAGATAACAAAGGCCGAACGCCACTCTGGTGTGCCGCTTTGAATGGGCATGCGGGAGTGGTGAAAATGCTTCTCGAACAAGAGGAGGTGGGCCCTGACAGGCCATGCAACGACGGCCGAACGCCGCTCTGGTCTGCCGCTCGGAACGGGCACGGAGAAGTGGTGAAAATGCTTCTCGAACGTCATGAGGTCAACCCAGACCAGCCACACAACGACGGTCGAACGCCGCTCAGGTGTGCCGCTTGGAATGGGCATAAAGAAGTTGTGAAATTGCTGCTCGAACGGGACGAAGTCAACCCCGATAAGCATGATAACGACGGCCAAACACCACTTTGGAGTGCTGCTTGTAATGGGCACACGGGAGTCGTGAAAATGCTTCTTGAGCGGGACGAGGTCACCCCCGATAAACCACATCATGACGGCCGAACGCCGCTCCGGTGTGCCGCTTGGAATGGGCATGAAGAGGTTGTGGAATTGCTGCTCGGACGGGACGAGGTCAACCCCGACAAGCACGGCAACGACGGTCAAACACCACTCTGGAGTGCCGCTTGGAATGGACACGCAGGAGTGGTGAAGATGCTTCTCGAGCAGGACGAGGTCAACCCCGATAAGCCACATAACGACGGCCGAACGCCACTCCGGTGTGCCGCTTGGAATGGGCATGAAGGAGTTGTGAAATTGCTGCTCGAACGGGACGGGGTCAACCCCGGCAAACATGATAACGACGGACAAACACCACTCTGGAGTGCTGCTTGGAATGGACACGCGGGAGTGGTGAAAATGCTTCTCGAGCGGGACGAGGTCAGCCACGACCAGCCAGATAAGAAAGGCCGAACGCCGCTCAGGTGTGCCGCTTGGAATGGGCATGAAGAAGTTGTGAAATTGCTTCTCGAACGGGACGGAGCCAGCCCCGATAAGCAAGATAACGACGGTCAAACACCGCTCTGGAGTGCTGCCTGTAATGGGCACGCGGGAATCGTGAAAATGCTTCTCAAACGGGGCGAGGTCAACCCCGACAAACCACATTTGGACGGCCGAACGCCACTCTGGGTTGCCGCTCTGAAAGGGCACGTGGAAGTGGTGAAAATTCTTCTCAGACGTGATGAAGTCAGCCCCGACAAACCCAATGACCTAGGCCAAGCACCACTGATGGGCGCCGCTTACAATGGGCACGTGGATGTTGTAAAACTACTTCTCGAACGGGACGACGTCCACCCCGACAAGCCAACTCCCACTAGCTTAACACCATTATACTATGCCGCTTTGAAGGGCAACACGGAAGTGGTGAAAATACTTCTCAAACGAGACGAAGTCAACCCTGATAAGACAAGCATCGATGGCCGAACACCGCTCTTGTGCGCCGCTTGGAATGGGCACACGGGAGTGGTGAAAGTGCTTCTCGAACTGGACGAGGTCAGCCCCGACAAGCCAGATAATGACGGCCGGACGCCACTCTCGTATGCCGCTGGGAATGGGTATGCGGGGGTGGTGGAAATATTACTTGCAAGGGACGATGTCGACCCTAGCAAACTAGATGTTTATGGCCAAACACCACTACGGATGGCTACTCGGCACGCCCACGCAGCGGTGGTGGCACTCCTGCAGCCCGGGGGGCCCCCAGTGTGATTCTGAATTTCTGTTGTATTCCCCTCTGTTGTTTTCTTGTTCTAAGTGTTAAATTGCCTATAGAGGATGTGGTTATACCGATAGGTTGTCTAGACATACAGTTGCATAGATAGGTAGATATGCGGATATGCGGATATGGGGCTAGGATATTTGCGGTCGTAGGGTATATCGCTTGATGGTGTCCGACGACTAGGTATGATACCTAGCAGTGCGCTGTTGTTCTCACATCCTATATCGCTAGACATAAGGTATCATACTATTTTTTAGTTTCATTGGTATGCGCTGTCATTTAGGTATTCTCTATCAGTTATTTGGTTCCATAATGTTTATTCCGTATTTTATCCATCTCCTTACACACACGAGGTTGACACGTTGGTAGGGCATTGGCCTTAGGCATCATGGAGGATTGTACGATATCATATCATGATGGTTCTGTTTACGTATGCTCACTAGGCATCAAGATCTCTCCGTTTCGTGTTTCTTTAGAGTTTATCGAGTTTGAAGAGTTTTTCGGTGTTGTTAGAGGGCCACACATCCCCCGGCCTCTCCTTGGTTAAGAGCCGGAGCAGCCGACTCGTCCCCCGTTCTTCTTCCCCGTTTTCTGCGCTAACAGCCTATCGCGGCGGTACTCCCGTTCTTTCCTTATTTTTTTTGTCCTTTCTATGGGCTCCAACAGTAAATCTTCTCTTTGTATATTTATTGTTCATTGTTTTCATTATTCTTTAATCCGATTTTTTTTCCTTCTCCTCTGCGCTAGACCTAACTGTTGTTCGGATAATAGCGAGAGAGAGAGAGAGAAAAAATGAAGGAGCAAGTTTTCCCAAGAATTGAAAAAGCGGCGTGGGAGCTGGAGTTTATATGATTTTGACTTTTTTCCACTTATTGACTACATAGTACTGTTAGCAACCCGCCGTGCAAGCTTAGCGGCCTCAATATAAATTTATATCAAAAGGCGCGGTTTCCCCGCAGGACAGGGCCTAGTACGGTACGAGGTTCGCAGGAAAGTCCCCCGTCCTATTACACATTCGGAACTGTGATGGGATCTGTGTGTTTATCGATTAATTTATTTTTAAGGTTTTATGTACGAGTGTATATGTCATCCTAGCCAATTCGGCTATAAGTGTTCTTTCTGTTTGGAAATCTACAAAGGCTCCATAACTCGGACAAGTTGAAACGCGGATGGAGGTTTGGGACAGACCGGTGTCGAACTGTGATGATTAGGAAACAGGAAGCGGTGTCATGACTATAAAGGATCGTGGAAGAAGACGAAACTAGAAAAGGGGGGTAAGGGAACAGGAGTTTAGGGAAAGTTTGGAGGAGTTGTATGGAAGGATGAAGAGGTTGAACGAGGACGGGAGAGATTATGGGCAGTGCTGAGGATGAAGGGTTTTTTCTGTAAAGTCAAGTTTGTGTATATACAGGACACCACCGGCGACATAGAAAGAATAAGGGTCCAAGTCACTCTCTACCAACATAGCCTATTTTTGAGACTTCCATCGCGGGGTAAGATTTATGTTAAATCACAGGCCGGGAGAGCGCTCAAATAAATGTAGAATTTCCTGGACAGATGCGGCAAAAGTGGGGGATTCGCGACGCGAATTAGGGAAGGCTAATAGGAGGGTCTCTCTGTATCCTAAAAGGTTGTAAGAAACTCCGTTTTCCTTCAGCCCCACACGAATTCCAGTAGTCGACTGACTCCATCATCCATCGGCCCGTGAAATATCCTGAGTGGAAAACAACAGAAAATGCCCTAGCCGTTCAGTAATAATTACAACTCTTTCAACCCGACTTACATCAACACCACCTACAGTACATCAACCCGAGTGTTGCAGATGACCGACCCAACGTCCTAGCCTGACCCTCCCCACTAGCCCCAAGTTGCGCCATCCGGGACCGGAGAATCGGGAGTGTAGGGGAATGGTTTTTATAAGTTGGTACTCTGTTAGCGAGGATGGCAAATCCAATAGCGCAGTCCTGTTTTTCTATGGAAATTCTGATTGGAAAAACATGTATTATGTTGAAAGCTATGCTGCTCGGCATACTCAGCCTATCAGGCGCGCACGCACCCTATCCCGTTATCATTCAGACAAAGAAGTTCGCACATGCGCTCTAGATTAATACGTCCTCCGAGGGTAATTTTATTGATGCTCGGCGCGCGCAGCATAGATGCAGCTTATCCCGATATTTTTGAGACGAACCTTCGGATATACGCTTGGGATTGGTGCAGCGCCGGAAGAATATGGGAGGGAGAGGCGATGCGCGGAGGCTATGGAGCGTGAAGAAGTTTTTCTTTGTGACGATTGTTCCTTTTTTTGTTAGCATGAGTTCTGAGGAAGGGAAAGGGGAACATGCGTGGAAGAGATTGGACCTGTGTGGTGATTGATCGATGGGTAGGAGAATAGGGGGATAGGAGGATGGCATCATTGTTGTTTTTAGTTATACTTCTGTCTTTATCGCTAGTTAGTTGAGTGGGGTGAGTAGCGAGCATCGTGGAGTTGTGTGTGAGTGTGAGCGAGTATGGTAGAAGAATAGATGTACTCGAGTAGAGTTCCCCTCTCCAGTTGTGTGTTGGCGATCTGTCTTCACTCTTGGCGTTTCGTTTCGTCGTCCCCCGTTTGCCGATCGGCCGTCGTTGTTCGCAACATCAGGTATCATAACACGGATAAGTCTCCGGGAGTGGAAGAAAAATGGCAGGGGCTGACAAGCTACGATATTAGCTCCATGGTAACAGACAGCCGGCGGAGTCAGGGGAGCGGATGGAATCAGTGAAGCCAAAAGTCCAGTCTGTCCGCCTTCGGGTGGGACGGAGGGGTATCTTGGCGTCCGTCTGTATCAGCGCCCAAGACGGACTGCTGGGGATTTACTCGAGTACCCGTAGAATTCCACAAATAAGCCGCACGACTTATCCAAAAACTGAGTTGAAAATCAGCGGATTATCTAATGGACTATACTCACGTGATCAAGATTATGGGTGGTTGCTGCCTCTTCCGAGGTGCGGCTTATTTGTGGAATTCTCCGGCACTCTGTAAATCGCTTAAAAACTGAACCAGAGCGGAACACAGAAATTATCCAAGCCAATGCAAGCCAGGGCATTGGTGCTGCCCAAAGTATGGAGGCCGGCACAGCCAGAAAAAAAAAAGAACAAAGAAACAAGGGGAGCGAAAAACAAAAAATAAATAAAAGAAAACAAAAAAAAAAGACAAGAGATCTATGATACCTCACTGGCTTCTTTTCCGGAGCCCGGTTTCTACGCACACCAGCGAATAATTGAGTATCTGTTTCACCTATCATACACCAAAAATCTTTGGACTTTATTGACAATAGCCTTCCCCGCTTTCTACTTATTGTTTTTTAAAATCGAACCGCTACGGCAGAGCCCTATTGAGTCTCTAGCTCTCCAAGGTGCCAGTTTCTTAACACCATGGGTATTGAGTCTGCCATCTGATCCGCGGTTTAGGTTTGTTTGTTTGTGGCGAGGGTTTTAAGCGATTTGCACCGTACGGGTGGCCCTCGAGACTTGGAGCATTCCCCCACACCACACGGGGTTACCGTACCATACTGCATCATATTGTATCAGATGGCATGCCCTGTGAAATCTGGGTTCGAGCCCTGAATTTAGGCAAGAGGGAGTTTGACAGAGTGATGAATCAAGCGAGGAATGGCCGGCAATAACTAAGCGCTTGAAGATAATAAAGCTCAAGCATAGCATCGCATGTGAATTGACTGAAGTGGAGTCGGGCTGTTCTTGCTATATGGCGTTAATTCTGTGTTTGCACATATTTCATCATAGTACTCCGGGGGTGTTCATCTACCGGCAATAGTTCTTTCGAAGTTTGCCGGAGGTTTACTCAGCCGCCTCGTTTTAAATAGTTTGGTGGTAAATATGGCCCTAAGCTATCATGGGCTCTGATTGAAGGGCTATTCGGTTGGCCGTCGGATGTTATTGGTTTTCGACAAACACACTCCTCAGTCCATTGGGACTCGGACATCAAGTACTCACTTGTCTTTGTCAAGAATACCTCCGCCAGCTATATTTTGCTGGAGTTCTCACCAAACATTCTGCTCACGGAGGTATTCTTGGCAAAGACTCGTGAGTACTCACCTCGCCGGAATTAGTCATGGGTCACGTGAACTGGAGGAAGGGCTATTTAGCGTGGATTTGCTCTAGCTATAGTCCACGTGACCAATGACTAATTCCGGCGAGGTGAGTAGATTATGGCAAATGTACAGTACTAGTACTGTAGCGACCGCCATACACCTTGGCGGCCTCAAGATATATCAAAAGGCATGGTATAATATCTTCGTAGGCCCAGGCACGGTACGAGGTCGCAGGAAGATCCCTCCAGCTCAGTAGACATCTAGAACTATGCTGGGATCTGTGTGTTTATTGACCAATTTATTGGTATGGATTTATGTACCGTACGAGTATACCGGTATATGTCAAGCAAGCCAATTTATGTTAAATCGCAGGCTTAAATTAATGTGGAATTTCCTGCACAGATGGGGATTGCCGGTGAAAATTAGTGGAAGATGATAGGGGGGTCCCGCTAAATCGCAAAGGTTGCACAATACCCCAGGGTTCCGAATAGTCCGACCGGTCAAGTCTTGGAGGCGGGACCGTGCTGGCCAGTCCTGGTGATGGCGATGACTGGACCCGACTAACTTGGGTGGTCTGGTCCGGTTTGAACTGGTCCCAGACCAGTCTTTATAAAAGATCGCATGAGTCTGAATGGCACCAAGCCCCGGGCCAACACTCGCTAAGAATAGAAGTATAGCTACCGGTATACTAGGATCTTAAAGTCGCTTGTCACGCTATGAATCAACAGCCCCTCAATACAAGTTGATAGAATATCCTGGAGAGGGATAATATGAGGTGGAAATACGATTACCTGATGGATAAGTCGCATCCAATGCCGGTATTGTGGCATGTGGTCATGTAATATCACTCACTTAGTGAACCAAAAATGGCTCGATACTCAAGAACCTATTTTCGTCACCCCTAATCTAAGCGAGGCACTATCTCCACCATATAATTCATGGAAACAATAAGTTTAATTAAGAAAAGCTTTATTTAAACGTAATATATAGTGACAAAAATAGCATATCCTATTGCTTGGCAGGCCTGGTCAGACCAGTCTTGGTCAAGTCGGTTTCCATAATCCTGACCGTCCAGTCGGTCTAATTTCCACCATTGGACTAGACTTGACTTTCGACCTGACTAGCTAGTCCAGTCCAGTCTTCCGCCGACCATTCGGAACCCTGCAATAACCCCGCTTTTCTTCAGCACCCCAGGAATTCCAGTAGCCCACCGACTCTATCATCTATCATCGACTCGTGCAATATCCTAAGCAGAAAAGAACAGAAAATGTCCCAATCGTTCAGTAATAATTACAACTCTTTCAACCCGACCTACATTAACACCACCTACACTAGCACCACCTACAAGAACACCACCTACATTAGCCCTACTGTTGCGGATGACGGGCCCAATATCCTGGCCTGGATCTCCCCACAAGATCCCAAGGTGCGCCATCAGGACATCCGGGACCAGAGAATCGAAGGCGTAGGGGAATGGGTTTTACAAACAGAGGAGTTTAAAGCCTGGTCTGGTGTTGGCGAGGATGGCCAACCCGATAACGCAGTCCTGTTTTGCTATGGAAATCCGGGGGTTGGAAAAACATACATTAGGTAACACGGATGGGTCCCGGGGGGCGGAAGAAAAATGGGAAGTGCTGACAAGCTATGATATTAGCTCCATGGTAATAGAAAACCTGTGTAGTCAGGCGAGAGGACGGAATTCTACTATTGCATGCTTTTATTTCGACTTCGCTGCCGAAAACGAGCAGTCCACTGCGGGTGTGCTGGGCTCCTTGCTAAAACAACTGGTTTTCGGACTCGAGGAAATCCCGGAGGAGATATCAGAAGCATACGAGGACCGAAAAAATGCCATTGGTGGGCAGGGGCTGCAAATTTCCGATACTTTGAAAATGCTGCAGATTGCCTCGGCCAGAAAGCGCGCGTTGATATGCATTGACGCTCTCGATGAATGCGCAGCAGAACACCAAGTCAAGGTTCTCGATTCGCTGGGTCAACTTCTCCAACAGTCTCCGGGCACTCGAATATTCCTCACAGGAAGACCTCACATTCTCCCCGAGATCGAGAGGCGTCTTGGTGAAAGAGTGACAAGCATGTCCATAAGTCCCAAAAGGGATGATATTGCTACATATCTACATAGCAGGCTCGCCGCGGACACAACTCCCGATGCGATGGACAGTACTCTGGAGGCAGAAATCTTGGAGAAAATTCCTACCGATATATCGGAAATGTATGTTGAAGCAAGGGACACTCCCGAAGCTGCCTAAATTATCCTGCTAATATACACATATCTAGATTTCTGCTGGTCTCGCTGAATATCGATGCGATCCTACAGGAAACTACAGCCCGTCGCAGGCGACAAAGGCTCCAAGCAATTACAGATGGCCTGGGGCTGGAGAGCGCTTATGAGAAGAGTTTTGGTCGGATAAAAGAACAGGGTGGGGCCAGGGCAAGGCTTGGCATGGTGGCTTTGATGTGGATAACTCACTCGGAGCGGCCCTTAAAGGTTGTTGAATTGTGTCACGCCCTAGCGGTTGAAATAGGGTCATCGAATTTCAATGGCGACGATGTTCCCTTAATAGGAACATTGCTATCTTGTTGTTAAGGACTTGTCGTCGTAGACAAGGGGGCTTCTACTGTCCGGTTAATCCACTATACCTTTCGGCGGTACCTCCGGGCTCATGGCGAGTTTTTTGGCACAATTCACTCGACGATGGCAGAGACCTGCTTAACTTATTTAAATTCACAGCAGGTCAAGACACTTTCGGCGAGCCCCTCTCCCGATCTTCAAGACACACCTTTTCTCGTATATTCTTCCGTGTATTGGGGAGTGCATGCAAAAAGGGACCTTTCAGATTGCGCGAAACTGCTTGCATTGAAGCTATTTGATAACTATAATAACCACATATCCACTAAGATTCTCTTGGCAGCACAAACTGGATGTTCGTACATGAGTGATTTCGAGGAACAGCAGTTATTCAGTGGCTTACATTGTGCGTCACTCTTCGGGGTCGCCGAGATTGTAACCGGATTGATAGGGATGGAAGGTTGTGATATCAACCAAAGAGACTGTGTGAATAATACACCTCTCGTATGGGCCGCCAGGAATGGGCACGAGCGAGTTGTTGAAATCCTACTCGAACGGGGCGATATCTGTCCAGGCGAGAAAGGTCGGAACGGGGAAACACCACTCTGGTGGGCTGCTTTTAATGGGCAGGAGGGAATGGCGGGTCTACTTCTCGAACGGGGAGAGGGCAACCTTGACACGCCAGAAAGCAACGGCAGGACACCACTTCACGCTGCTGCTTACAACGGGCACGAGGGGGTGGTTAGAATTCTTCTCGAACGGGACGAGGTCAGCCCTGACAAGCCAGATAACGGGGGCCAAACGCCGCTCTGGTGGGCCGCTTGCAATGGGTACGAGGGAGCAGCAAAAGTTCTTCTCGAACGGGACGAGGTTAACCCTGACAAGCCAAATAACCAAGGGCAAACACCACTCTTGTGTGCTGCTTGCGGCGGGCACGAGGGAGTAGTTAAAATTCTTCTCGGGCGGGGCGAGGTTAACCCTGGCGAGCCAGATGACCAAGGGCAAACACCGCTCTCGGGTGCTGCTTACAATGGGCACGAGGAAGTGGTTAAAATTCTTCTCGAACGGCAGGAGGTCAGCCCTAATAAACCCGATAACAAAGGCCAAACGCCACTCAGATGGGCCGCTCTCAAAGGGCACGAGGGAGTGGCGAAAATTCTTCTCGACCGGGACGAGGTTAATGCTGACAGTCCAGCTGACGATGGCCAAACACCACTCCATATGGCCTCTTGGAGTGGGCACGAGGGGATTGCGAAAATGCTTCTCGAACGAGACCAGGTTAACCCTCACAAGTCAGATAACAACGGCCGAATGCCACTCCACGCTGCTGCTTACAACGGGCACGAGGGAGTGGTTAGGATTCTTCTCGGGCGGGAGGAGGTCAGCCCTAACAAACCAGATAACGAAGGCCAAACGCCACTCGGATGGGCCGCTCTCAATGGGCACGAGGGAGTGGTGAAAGCTCTTCTCGAACGGGCCGAGGTTAACCCTGACGAGCCAGATGACCAAGGGCAAACGCCACTCTCGGGGGCTGCTTGCAATGGGCACGAGGGAGTAGTTAAAATTCTTCTCGAACGGGGAGAGGTCAACCCTGACACGCCAGATAACTGCGGACGAATGCCGCTCCACGCCGCTGCTTACAACGGGCATCAGGGAGTGGTTAAAATTATTCTCGAACAGGACCAGGTTAACTCAGACAAGCCAAATAACCAAGGGCGAACACCCCTCTCGGATGCTGCTTCCAACGGGCATGAGGAAGTGGTTAAAATTCTTCTCGAACGGGAACAGGTTAGCCTTGACAAGTCAGATAACGATGGTCAAACGCCACTCGGGTGGGCCGCTCTCAATGGGCACGAGGAAGTGGTGAAAATCCTTCTCGAACAGGACGAGGTTAACCCTGGCAAGCCAAATAACCAAGGGCAAACACCCCTCTCGGATGCTGCTTCCAACGGGCATGAGGAAGTGGTTAAAATTCTTCTCGAACGGGAACAGGTCAGCCCTGACAAGTCAGATAACGAAGGTCAAACGCCACTCGGATGGGCTGCTCTCAATGGGCACGTGGAAGTGTTTAAAATTCTTCTCGAACAGGACCGGGTTAACCCAGACAAGCCAAATAACCAAGGGCAAACACCACTCTCGGATGCTGCTCACAACGGGCACGAGGAAGTTGTTAAAATCCTTCTCGAACTGGACGAGGTCATCCCCGACAACCCAGATAACCACAGCCGAACGCCACTCTTGTATGCCGCTAGGGATGGGCATGTGGAAGTAGTTAAGGCACTCCTCGACCGAGGCGACGTCAACCCCGACAAACCAGACTGTGACGGCCGAACACCACTCCGGGTTGCCGCTTTGTATGGGTGGGAGGGAGTGGTGAAAGTGCTTCTCGAACGGCACGAGGTCAATCCTGATAGGCCCGATATCGACGGCCGAACACCCCTTTTATGTGCAGCTTGGAATGGGCACGAGCGAGTGTTGAAAATTCTTCTTGAACGGGACGAGGTCAGCCCCGAAAGGCCTGATAACGACGGCCGAACGCCGCTCTCGTATGCTGCTGGGAATGGGTACGCGGGAGTGGCTACAATTCTACTCGCGAGGGGCGCCAACCCACACCAACCCGATGTGTTTGGCCAAACACCACTCCGCCTGGCTACTCGGCATGGCCACGCAGCGGTGGTGGTACTTCTGCGGCCCGAGGGTCTTTCACAGTAACTCAAAATTTCCATCATTCGCTTCGGTTCTTAGCTCCTGATTGCACGTGTTCGATTGGCTATTCAGCATACGGCTAGAGAGTTATGTGGATCTGCGCTTGCACCGATGTGCGGATATTTGTCTCGGAGATATACCCTCATAGGCTTGTGATGTGAGTAAATTAGGCACATATTATATTTAGCTGCGGGTTGCTTTCACATCCTATGCGTGGCGGCATAAGGCACTGGTTTTGGTTTCGTTGGTACCCATTGATATTGGGCATTTGGGGTGGGGGGTTTGGTTCTGCAATGTTTCTTTCATACCCTATGTTCGTAGATATAAGGGGGTTGGCACATTAGCAGGTCATAGCTCTACAGGTCATGGTGGATCACGGGATATCAGGATGATTCTAGATTTCTTTGGTTGATAAGGATCAGGATTCGTCGGTTTGGTGTGTTTCTTTGGAGTTCCTTCCGTTTCGGGAGTTTTTCGGTGTTGTTAGATGGAGGGGTATATTTTCTGGCTTGTCTTTAGATACTAGTGGGGGCAGCCGACTAGTCTACTGTTCTTCCACATTTTTCTGCGCTTAGAGCTTATTACGATCGTACTTTTGTTTCATTATTTTTATCTTTCTTCAAGCTCCAACAGTAAATCCCCTTTGTATGCTTGTTGTTTATTTTTCATTTTTCTTTCATTTAATTCTCCTTTTTTCCTCCCTCCGGTGTGGGCCCAAGAGTTGTTTGGATAATATAGAGACAAAAATGCGGGATACAAGTTTTTCCGAGAAGTTAAAATTAGCTTGAAATCTAGCGATTAACTGTTATATTACTACGATGTGCTTCCACTATGGTACATGTCTCAAAGAAGGTCGTTCTTGTATCTCACTATCCTCAAGGTGTGAGTTTAGGTGTGAAGTTTTTTGCACTTCGATGGCGAGACGATTCACGACGAGTGACGAATGGTGAAGTGAAACTAAAATTCCAAGGAACTCACACAGGGAACGATCGCAGTCAGGAGAGGGGAAAAACTCTTCACTAACCTGACAACAACCACAGTCTCTCGCTCCACGCCACCTATACTCGATGCTCGAAATGCTCAACTCTCTAACTAAGAGCGATCATAGGAGTATATATCCACAAAGACCTCATATCCATCCATGAGGCACCGCACTACTCCATGTGAGTCTCTCCTTCCCCCGTGACTCCCCGCTAACTAAAAGGAAAACAAACACTTACCTCTGGGCTTCTAGCTCTTTCACGTTGGCCTTATAGTGCTTTAGCTTTTCTCCCGGCTTTCCCGAAAGCTGCACGATCCCAAAACTATCGCGCATTCCTGCATTCGCAATGCTTTCCCGAATGTATAAACTAAACGCCTAAAGCCGAAGCCATATGCCCGGATCCTCATCACATATCCGAAGCCACAACAAGCGCGCTCCCGGAAGCTATCTGAACAAAGGAAGTATCGTGAGTATGGCGAGCAGCACCATTTTCAGCAAGGTTGAGGCCATCGGCACTTCTCAGTCCTGCTCATCGGGAAAAATAATAATACAATAAGGAGTCGTCAAACTAGCAAAACCAACTCTTATTCTGAAAACACCGTATAAACCCTGAATAATTTGATACCGGTGTACAGCTGAACCCTTTCCACATAGTCTTGGGTAAGGGTTACCCGCCCGGGATACCATCGGTTCATATCAGGCATGTATAGTGGATAAGTGTATATCAGAAAGAATGAGAGAATATCTACGTAGTGAATATTGTACTGAGAATCGTTGCTGCTGGTAATTTTGTTTCTTCCATCGACCAGGAGTGTATCAGAGGGGTTAGGTATAAAGTTTGCGACACTATATACGTACTCGCTTACGTCCTGATTTCTAGCGGAACCCAATTGCCTTGCCTGCTCATGTGGCCGGGAGCAAAGTAAATCACGCGATCTTCCATTCCGCAAATTACTCAACAATGGAAGTGAGTAGAATGTTCAAAGGCCTCCCATCTCCTGAGCCAAGGGGAAAAAAAAGAGAAACACCGAATTTCCCATGAAAATCGTTGGCAAACCTGAACGAAGATCACGTGATTTACTTAGCACTCGCCAACGTGAGTACTTGTACTCGGGGGTGGACTTGGGTGATCGGACATATATGTTAGGAATAGATAGTAAGCAGGGGTTTAGTGTAAGGCTGAGAGGGAATGCTAATCTGTTGTCAGAGCTCGTGGCATCAGCAGGAGGCGCTCCGGGAATTGGGATGGGTGCTCCGGGCGAGATAACAGACCGTAAAAACTGGAATAATCGAGTCGTGTGCTATGTCGTTGAGAATTCCCTACTTTAGAAAAGGGGCCACAGCAAAAGAAGAGCGACTCAGCCCCTCTGAGAGACATAAAAAAACAAAAAATATCAGACCTTACCGGAGGGGGCAACTCTGACTACACAGCACACGACTCGATTATTCCAGTTTTTACGGTATGCTAGAGGGATGGGGATGGGGAAACGATTTTCACGACTTACCTCGGTTATCTGATTGGCTGTCAAGGAATTATCGGCGGCGCCGTCCCACCAATCATTGCCCAAACGCCATGAATCCTGGGATGCATGCAGCGGGAGATCGCCACAGCCAAAACGCAAGACAAGAGGCTGATCAAATCCGTTGAATCAAGGTGCATGGTCTGATAGTGTTTCAATTGAAAAATATCCTCAATCTCGACACTCCACCTGGACATCTGGCTCTTCCACCGTGGTTCAAAATATTTTTTTACACCAGCCTAACTAACGACGCCCGATAAGTTTGTTTAAAGTTACCATATTATATTGTATGATATGTCATGATAACCTTGTGTTCCAGCCCTGAACTTAGGCGAGAGAGGGTTTAGTGTGTGCTTTACAGTCTACAATACTAGATTCTCGCTTACGCCATCGATGCTGATGAGGGCTACGTGCTTTTTTAACTGCTTGTCTGGCGCAAATCGCCTACAGCCTGTTTGGCAAAAAACGATCTGGGGGCAACCGTTCTGTTTTGTGACTATTTTTCCTGTGCAAGACGGTTGTTTCGGAATTTTGGAACGGAAGAGAAAGGGCAGTTTGTATCCCTTCGTCTGTATTTGTTGCTTTTTAGTTGCCTATCATATTCCGAGATTAGGAATAGTTCAAGTGTCGCAACGGCGGAGATGTTTTCTACTCGTCAGGTCACAGCAAGAGCTCGTTGACCATACTACCTTTGGTAAAGATCTGAGGCTAACCTATGCCATTAACCACGCTAAAAAGCTGCGAAATCTGCACACAGACTAGGGGATGGGGCAACGGAACGGAGCCGTTGCGTCCAAACAGGGGATACTAGCCTGTGGTCAAAGCGCTTGTGGCATTGATAAGGCAGCCCCCCGGGAGTTGGAATGGGTGCTCCCTGGGTCGAGGGGCATGTTGGAGCGAAGGTGCTGGAGAAACTATTTTCCGGGATTGCTTCCACTATCCGATTAGCTACGAGTAGTTATCTCTGGCTTATCAGTGGCACCATGCCACCAATAATGGATTGAATTCCATGGCTGCGTGCAGCGGGAGATGGTTGGAGCCTCAAAGAAATCAAAGCGGCTCCTAGAAAGCAAAAGGGGCAATTTGTATATGTGCATCCGGGAAAGAGCCTCAACCTGGACACCACACCTAACACACACATACGTGGCCCATTATAAAATTGTTTTTTTATATTGGTCTCGCTAGGGGCAAACTTACCTGAGGCCTACTGTAATGTATCATATTGTATTATACAGCACCCAGTGTGAGCTTCGTGTTGGAACTTAGATGAGAGAGGGTTTGGCGAGATAAGGAAACTAGCGAGGAAAGAGTGGCGACAACTATGGGGCTGTATGGCCCTGTGTGATTTGAAAATTCGTAAGTTACAAACTATGGTTGTGGAACCTTGGTTGGGGTATGATACCAATCATGGTTTCGAAAAAAACCCATCACGCCAAACAGTTCATAGTTTTAGTGTTGGAAGAAAGAGGTGAAAAAAGAGAAAGTGCCAAGGCCGGCAAACAACATTCGTACCCAAGGAGGCTAGAATTCTTTCAAACCATGGTTGGGATGTTAACACCTACCGAATAGTACGGTGGTTACTGTCGGACGGATAAATGGGCAATAGGGAAAACAGTGGTAAACACCATGTAATGTGATCGTGGTTAGGTTTAGACAGAAAGCTTGGCAGGTAGTATAGATTTGGGTGGAAAAGGGGCTTGTCGAAAAACAACGAAGGCAAGGAGCACAACAACCGAGATTCTCAAGGAGAGTTTGATCTTGGAGTGCGGCTTTTCTCTGTGCCTATTTTCTGTTTTCTGAACCGTCTTTGAACAATCGAAAGTCTTTGCCAAACAGCCACAAAAGAACGCCTTCACCGGAAGTGATCCGACATTACGCTCCTGTCCAAAAGGTTCTAGCTGGTCCAAAGGTGCTCCAGCTGCGCGTGGCGGCAGCAGAGGGAACAGTACTTGAGCCCCAGTCGGTTTTCATACGCTCGTATATTGAGTAGTTCATATTCGACTTAGCTCCTAACCTGAACAAACAACAAATTTCACTATTTAATATCTGCAATTTCGCTTAAGGAATAAGGATCGGCAAGGACTCTGCTTTCCACTTGTTGAACATGCATGAGCTCTTTGGTGGTTCAGACCGGGGAGCATCCTCTACCGAGACTCTTATATGGTACCGCTTGATCACTCCTCGAACAGTGGATGGAGCTAGCCCTCTCCTTTGTGTGATCTGTTCTGCCGATAGCCTAGACATCTGACAATAAAGCAATTTCACGGTTCCGTTCAAACCTCTTCGTGGCTCCGCCGCTGCGGTGAGGGGGGGAATGTCATTGCTTGGCAGTATTGATACTTCTGTTGCCGCTAGGCCTAGCTGGAGTACTTTTGGATCAGCCGGAGCTGTTTAGACAGGGGTGTATCAAAAAGGCGTGGTATCTTCGCAGGGCATGGTACACTATTCTGGGGTACCTGAAAGTGAGTAATACTATGTGGGCCAGCGTGGCACAAGGTGACAGGACAAGTCAGGCATGGCCCACACCCAACCTGCCCTGTCACTTTGTGTCATGGTGAGCTACGAAATGTTAACCACTTTCATGCACCCCCGAGTACTGGAGTACAAGGCCGTAGGAAGACCCCCCCGGTTTGATAACCATCCAAAACTATTCCGTGATCCGTATGTTTATCAACTAATTTATTCGTAGGGCGTTAGCTATGTATGAGTAAATTTCAGGCTAGCCGGTTCGGCCACACGTGTTCTTTCATCGCAAAGCAGGATTTATGTTAAATCACAGGCTGGGAGAGCGCTCAGAATTTCCCGGACAGATGGGGACTGGCGGCGCAAATTAAGGGAGGTTTATAGGAGGGTCCCGCTGAATCCTCATGGTTGCACAAAAACTCCGCATTTCTTCAGCCCCCCAGGAATTCCGGTAGCCGACCTATTCCATTATCCATCATTGACTAGTATAATATCTTAAGCGGAAAAGAACAGAAAATGTCCCAGTCATTCAGTAATAATCACAACTCTTTCAACTCTTTCAACTCGACATACATCAACACCACCTACATCAACCCTACCGCTGCCGATGACCGACCCAATATCCTAGCTTGGCTATCCCCACTAAATCCTAAGTCCATCAGGACATCCGGGACCGCAGAATGGAAATTGTAGGGGAATGGCTTTTACAAACTGAGGAATTTAGAGACTGGTACTCTGATAGTGAGGGTGGTAAATCTGATAACGCAGTCCTGTTCTGTTGTGGAAATCCGGGCGTTGGAAAAACTTTCGTTAGGTATTGTCGGGGGACAAAAATAATGGCGGTTCAATGATCGATCGCAACGCACCCCTCCTCATCACCCACAGTGATTGAAATTTAAACCGTTGGTGACCTGTCACATTTCGGGTTTTGGCCAGTGTCGTTCCTTGATTCTTATCGTCCCCGTTCTCGCAATAGCTTCAAGTCTTTAACTTCAAGTACTCTGTTGGGCTCTGCTTGATTTTAATTCTTTGATTTACAGGGTCTGTTTTATCCTGTGCATCAATCTTCGAGGCTCCTCATCTTCCCCTCTGGTTTCTTCTTCCTTCGGTCAAGGTGATCGTCATGGTTAAGCGAGGTTCCTCAACCTTTTCTGCCGCCGCGGTCGCGAGATCGGGTCTCGCTCTCAGTCGGATGGTCGAGAAAACTTTGGCCCTCAAGGCTGAGGTTTCTCGCCTCCGCCATCATATTTGCGTCCTCTCCCGTCGGCTGGATTTGTCGGCTCTGGCGAGTGAGTCCCTCCGCCGCGAGCTCGATGCTCTTCGTTCGGTCGCTCCCCTCTCTCGTGAGGGTGACGGTGCTGAAGCCTCCCCTCTTCGTGAAGAGGTGGCTGATGAAGTGGCCATCAGCAAAAAAATCATCTTGCACCCCATTTCTCCCCGCTCACCCTGTGCGCCGGACGTTCCAGGCGCTTATAACGTAAACTCGAGTTCTGGGTGCGTCCGCCCGGGTTCATTCCGTCCGGAAGTG
>Ga0307517_10005208_pt1 | contig 19701 bp, 19 predicted proteins | sample 23_EM_MG_FD_194515 | JGI IMG/M metagenome (GOLD analysis project Ga0307517, IMG submission 194515) | Populus trichocarpa ectomycorrhiza microbial communities from riparian zone in the Pacific Northwest, United States - 23_EM | ecosystem: Host-associated > Plants > Roots > Unclassified | place... | reverse complement strand
TAGGGATGTCACGAATGGTTATATCCATTCCATTTCTCGGGGTGCCCCGAATCTAGAAGAGATTTGCCTCCACGGGAATACAGTTTCGATACAAAGATATGTAAGAAATGACCTCTTGAACCCAAGAAAACAATTTCTTACCTCTTCACGTCAGGCCGAAATTGCCTCTGAGATCGGTTTGTTCCGCAATCTTCGCCGCTTTTATTTCCAGGGAGATCAAGGCACTGTCACAGACGAAAAACGTACAATTATGATCGAAGGTACCAAAGCCCTTGCAGAGGCTTGCGGGCAGCTGACTATGGTTGTCAATCTTGCTTGGGCATGGGAGCTTCCGTATGAAGCCGCACGGATTACAAGAAGCGAGAATGGAGAAGTAATCGGTGTCGATTTGGGAAAATGCTATTACGGGGTGCAAATAGGAAATGAAGATGAGGCCTTCCCTCAGAGTTGCTAAACCACGTATGCCAGATAAGTAATTTAAATTATAAAGTATGTACTCTTTTTTCAAAGTTAGTTCAGCGGGCCGGCCTCCGCCAACTCTTGTCCTCCACCATGAGTGCCTTTCGTGTTCTCAACACCATCTTGACGCCTCAGCTTCCAAGTTCACCATTTCCCGAAGCCCTCAGCGCTTTAGTAGGACTTATAATACTTTCGGAAGCGCTAAACTGCCACCCCGCCGGTGTAGTTTTCAAAGTCCTCGCTTCCCTGAGTTTGTTCGGTGCAGGAGTCCACACAGCATCCTCTAAATTCGATTTTTTCAGCCTGGATGCTCTTTTGGCGCGAGAAAATCGATTCGACATGTTGCTTATATTGGGACTCGCGTTGAGTTACATAGGCGATGTCATCTTCGTCGGGTCCAACTCCCGACCCAAGACCCCCGGTTCCCATTCGCGTCTGAAGATCGCAAAATCATTCCACTCCTTCACACATATCGCATACATCCTCGCCTTCACCTCCGTTGATCAAAGGCAGTTCCGCCGTGCAGACTTTGTGATGACGATCGTCTTCGGTTGGCTTCTGGTCGATTGGCTTGGATTACTCCAGAAAGAGAGGCAGTACCATTCGTGGTTTGAAATCCCCCAGGAAATGCAATGGCCTATTGTGTTGTATTTCTCTGTGACCGTCCTAACGGTGGCTACAGCAACCGCAACCGATTCGGGGTTTCAACGCATCCTGGGCGTATGGTTGTGCATGTCGAGCGATTTGTTCGTGGCATACAATGCTTTTGGTGTGGACAACGTGGGGCAGACGAAAAATGTTTCTGGGAACAGTAGTGGATGGGTATCAGCCTCTTTGGGATGGATTTTCTACTATCTTTCCCAGTCGCTTCTGGTTGGGTGTATTTAATCAATTTCCTGAAGGTATAGCTATATGATAGGTATGTGCCCCATATCTTAATACGTCTTATTATCGCTTATGCTGACCTTCAGGAAATTCCGTGTGTATTCCCGTATCCTATTCATTGTGGACCTGGGTGAGGTCGTCAGTCGCAGAACTATGCAGCTGAACTTGTGTTTGCGAAGACTTCGTATAATCGCAAACTGGGATGGATAATATCTGCAAGCGGAAGTTGGTTTTGGTTTTCGTGCATCATCCGAATATATCAATTCATGAATCGGTGTCTACATATCTGCGCGAGCTTACAAAGGCCTATTGTATCACTGGCATGAGGTTGTCGAGGTGGACCGTTCGAGGGTGAACCACACTCTGGCGTCCCAAAATCCCAGCTGGAACTTATCCGCCAACAAAGATGTGCCGTAGGCTATCTTGTCACGACGGGGATGTCTTCCATCTCGCCAACCTGTGACGAGCTTGGCCTGAAGACATGTTGTCCCGTCTAATTATAAATTTTATGGGTTCTGACTTCACTTTGTTCTTGTCGAAAAGGTAAACCAACTTGTAATTGTTCACGGTCAATACCCGAGGCGGCATTCAGTCGAGTGACTCAAGAAAATACTATATTTATGACTGCTTTGTGTTACTAGGTAACGTGTTCACCAAGTATTCACCTGTCTCCTGGTTTCAAACGTTCCTTCGGGTTGTGTTCTTCGGGGGCTAATGTGAGCGACTCCAACCGACAGCCTGGTGCGGCGCCTGAGACTGCCGCTGCTTTGGCTTTTGTTACGCAAAACCTACGAGCGATAGTAAGGACCAATTGCAGTGGTCAAGTTGACGCTGACAACTTGCATTCACAATTTCACACTCCTTTCAGTTCCTTTCGCTCAGCTTTTGTCCATCACCAATGCCTTGTTCGAAATTCGATTCTAGGTCTCATTGACAACCGCAAAACAATATTATTAGTCGCGTAAAGATGCCATACGTTGACATGGTCACCTCCAATTTATTGTTCTCATGTTGACAACTACACAAGAATGCTCGCGTAAGATGCCAGACGTTGACTTATTCTCCCCTTGCGGAAAATATTGTTCTCGTGTCTATAAAACGCGGCCAGACCGCCGAGTTCAGTCAGCAAAGAAAAAACTCGATCCACTAGTAAGCCCTCCCACCTACTTACTCGTCAACAAAAACAACTTATTTAATAGAGAAGAAACCCACTACATAGCAAGTCATGAAGAACGAAACCCAAATTGCCCACGACATGAAGAGTAACGAATACTGCGGGAGTCAACTTCAAGTTGAGGCGATAATTGGAAGCCCAGGTAGTATATCATTTATTCCAAAACTTGAAGGAATATCCTGCTCATTATTCGATTTTTGTCACGGTCGATCTTTGTTTCAAAAGCATCTACCCTGACCCCCACCGATGTTTCAAATGCAGGCAGTGAATCCCGGGCTCTGGTACTCAGGGCTGATGGTCCCTCTGTCCCACAAAGTGCATTGGACCCTGATCCAAAAGATGGCATACCACCACCTTCCGCGTCGTCAACCCGTACCCGTCCCAAGACCCGTCCTTCTATTTCTAAGGACCAGGCACCCCAGGACAATGCGAAAAATATTTTTAACTCTTACAATAACAGTCAGAACTCTTTTAATACAACCACTACTTATCGTTAGATCGTACTTTCTGTAATTCATATATTACAAGTAGAAGTGCTCAAATGACTTCTAGCAGTTTGATACTTTCGGTTTTTTTTATTTAAAAAAAAACCTATTTGAACTTTGAAGTAGGTGTGATTCAGTGAAGGGACACTTGAACAGAACAAAATGATCCCATAAAATGGTGCAAGTCCTATACTACGACTAACAAAAAGTCAGGATCATGAAGACGAGGGTGCACCACCAATTTCCCCATCTTCATGCTGATGATCGACAGGGGTCAGCCAGTGATGAATCACGCAAGTCAATCATTGCGAGTGCATTGACTGGAACGGGAATGATTTAAATAAAATAATATGAAGATGCACCTAAGTTAGCATGACCACTCAAGCTACTCAAGCCCAAGAGTGGTCATCCAATACATCCGAAGCAGTTCGCAAGTGGGCTTATATTTCAGCCGTGTCTGTGGCATCATCGGAATTCTATTTGTTGGGTCACCTGGCCATAGGGTCAATCCCCTTGCAGCCCCTTGCAGAGCCCCAACTTGAAAATTCGCCAATCTGTCCGCTTCCCCTGTCCCTCTTTTCGCCCATGTGTCCAATTAGGTTTATATTATCCGAGATGTCGGGCTTCACTCTGGCAGAAGGATATAAATGCAAGCGCAGCGAACTCAGCCTGCTCACAAGCAAGGAAAGCTTTCATTTGACGCTTGCGGTCCTCATTGAATAACTTGAATGTATTTTAGTTGAAATCTCGTTCTTGTATAAACAGCAGTCACGGTTGATTGTCTCCACCGTCAACCTCTGCGCTAAACCTTCCAAGTTTCATGACCATAAAATTCAGCATCATCATCAAAGCCCTCACAACTTTCGCTTTCATCTCTCGGATGTGGTACACTGTCTTGGAATCTCAAGTGATGAAGTATTCTCTTGTTGCGAAATGTTGTGTTGCCTGAAATGAGATTAACGTTGCAATAGTCATATCCATCTCATACACGTCACGCCAATACGATTAAATACACTCCCCTGCACCCGTGAAAAAGCGGTTCCATAATGACGAGTAGACGGGAGACCTCCCAATTTGGCATTTTCCTTTCCAATTTGGGTCCGTGAGAAAGAATAATGCAGAAGAGTATTTTTCTTCTTACCGTTGCAGAGTATCATTGGTGTCCAAATTGAGTAGACCATATTGTGTGTATCACTATGCCGATATTTCGAGAGTGTGGATATAAGAGTTAAATAAGAGATGTATAAAATAAATACCGTATTAGAACCTGTTCAAGGACATCAACTGATTACAAGGGAGTAACATTGTGTAGAAAGGTGTGTCATGGTGTACAAGGTATTCCATAGTTACAAGGGTGCGAATCCGTGCGATGCCATAGTGTACAACTTGAATTCGAAGGTGATAGTGTACAACTGTGTAACATAGTGTACATTGGGTGATTCCTGAGGTATTTTCAATTGGAAGAAATGCTGTCATCGCCACTTTTTACTGTCGACAGGCTACCACGGTTACTGGACCCATTTTATAGCCATATCTTTTATCAGCCTGAGGACTCAGGAGCACATACGCGGCAAGCATATGTGGGGCGACGCCGTTTCAATCGGTTGTGCGTGAGCTCCAAATCGTTTATTGCACTAAATCGGTCTGAAAACGACGGATTTGCTGCTGCACACTCAGACCAGCCCGTTTGCTACAAGGCGATATACAGCAACAAGTAGAAACAGACCGGTCATACCGACTCCGGTCTCACTAGGCCATTGACGTCGTCCACCGTTCTGCATTTTCATCCTCTGCCTTTCGTGGTCGACATAGAGTACCAGGAGAGAGGAAGCTCGCACATAATGTAGTCTATGATTAAGTCTGCAAGAGAAGTACCTTTCGACCGACATGAACGACAGCCGCGCCTGAGAGAAGCACGGATCTCTTTAGACTCTAACTAACTCTCTTTCCCCTCGAATCGGCCCCGAAGTCCGTCTGAAGGCTGCACCAGCCTGCAGACTTATAGAATATTCGGTACTGCTTTCAGATGGGTCCCTAACAAAACTCCTAGGTTCCTGTGACAAGACATCAACCTTTCATTAATAGTCGGTGTTAAATTATCGCAAACGTATGTACAAGGGAAACATGTCGGAATATAACCAGAAAATAAAGATGTGGTAAATGGCACACACCCTACAATCGGACCAAGATATAAATAAGTAAACAGCGATGTCGCACGCCGCGGCATGTAAATTATCGAAAGTATTGTGGAGATCGCTGTTGAGGATGTCTTCGACAGTGGAGCCTGTCATGTTGGGGTGCGCGACCTCCGAGTCGTTGCGCTCAATGCGCACATTCTGAACGGCTGCCCATGCGAATAGCATGAGTTGTCGGACAGTGTCAGGAAGAATGTCCCATGCTTCACCAACAGCTTTGCTGAAACCGGATTCTAGGTGTGTTGAGTGATCGAAAATGAAGCGGCTACGAGTGTTTAATTTGACTGGGCCGAAGTGGCTGAAGCCACCAGCTTGCGAAAGTACTTGGGACACCCAGCAGAATGTATTTCAGAGGGCAAAACATACGATCATTCCTCCCAGCTCAAATAAAAGGCCACACTACATGTTGCGGCAATTGTAGCCACCACAATTCATGAAGCTCTATTAAGTGATTTTGTAAAAGGGTACGTAGGCTTACCAGCTAATATCTTTGTGTACGCCGCAGAGTCTCTGCATTTGCCTTCCTAAACCATTCATTATAGCTTTCGGCCGCGGTCAGAGAGAGATTTGAGTCAGCCTTTTGTGACGCCGCTTGCCAGTGTAACAGTCAGCGTGACCGAATTGATTGACTACACAGTTCACTACTCTGTCAATGGGCTACAAATGAAGCTGAAGCTGGGCACTGCACACCGACAATTCGGTACAACCTTACTGACTAATTCCCTTGGCCGGAGGTATGGTACACCAAAACCAGCCGTGTTGAGACACATGCATGTCAGGGCTATCTCATACTCTTCGATTCCAAGATTCGTTGCTCGTGCTTTTCGTGTTCCTATCGCCGGTGCGACTATTGGAGCTGGAGGATTTGGATATGCAAATTACAGGTTCGAAGGTAATGTTCACTCGGACGCTCCTTGATCACCGCATCTGAATTTAGGAATAGAGATGAGGAAAACAACAAATGTCTGGATTAATGCCGCTCAAGAAAAGGCTGTAGACGCTTTCGAAACCGCCTCCGAAGGCATCGATGCAGTGACTTCACGCATTTCGGACCTCAGACTCCTTGAACTGCCCTCTATTCAGACACCCCAATTCTTGAAGGATATGTTCCGTGCAAATGAAAAACACGAGCATAAGGCAGAGGACGAAGGACCCAGGCCGTCTGGTGGTTCAAATAACAACTTACCAACTGGTGCTACTGTGATAGCTGCAGCCATTATGTCCACATCTGACTTGAAGGCGAAGTCCGGGGATACACCGTCAGATGCACAAAGGAACAGTCTCATGCACTTAACGCGTAAACTAATCGAAATACGCAGCATGCTGCTTAGCATCGACCAGAGCGACGCACTTAAGCTTCCGAGCATTGTTGTGATCGGAAGTCAAAGCTCGGGGAAGAGCTCAGTCCTAGAAGCTATTGTTGGTCATGAATTTCTGCCAAAGTGGGTGTGTCGCTGACTGTCTCCGGTTTTAACTTAATCGTTCCATAACAGAGGAACTAACATGGTCACTCGGCGTCCCATTGAGCTGACACTAATTCATACCCCTAAAAACGACTCGAAAACACCAGCAGAATACGGAGAGTTTCCCGGACTTGGTCTTGGGAAAATAACCAATTTCGCCGACATTCAGAAAACCCTCACAGACCTAAACCTTGCCGTTCCATCGTCAGATTGTGTATCGAATGATCCTATTGACCTGAGGATATACTCCCCCAATGTTCCCGACCTTACCCTCATCGACCTACCGGGCTACATCCAAATCCCCTCGCTTGACCAACCTGATTCTTTGAAAGAGAAGATCGCAAGTCTGTGCGATAAATACATCCGTGAACCCAATATCATCCTAGCGGTTTCTGCAGCTGATGTCGATCTCGCCAACTCTCCTGCCTTGAGAGCTAGTAGAAAGGTGGATCCCTTGGGTCTGCGTACCATCGGTGTTGTGACCAAGATGGACCTGGTGCCATCTGAACAAGGGGCTGACATTTTGACGGGAAACAAGTATCCACTTCACTTGGGATATGTTGGCGTAGTTTCCAAGGCGAAGGGAAAGAAGATGGGTGATAACAGCTTGACACTTGACGAGGAAAGGGATTATTTTTCTTCACACCCCGAGTACTTCGGCACTCAGTCGTCTTTGATGGTTGGTACGAACACCCTGCGTCAGCGACTTATGGAAGTTCTGGAATCGTCCATGTCTTCTTCTCTTCATGGTATCACGAACGCTGTCCAGATGGAACTCGAGGAAGCAACGTACCAGTTCAAAGTCCAATACAACGACAGAAGGATAACCGCAGAATCCTACGTTGCTGAAACTATGGACACCCTCAAGGCCCGCTTCAAGGAGTACACCCAACAATTTAGCCGACCCATTATTCGAACGAAGCTCAAGGGCATGCTAGAAGATAAAGTCATGGATGTCCTGGAACAGCTTTATTGGCTCGACAAGCGTGCTCCTGAACTTGGCCAGGTCGCTCAGGATCCTAAACTCAAGCCAGAGGACGTCGAACCGTATTGGAAGCATAAACTAGATGCAGGAGCATCTCTTCTCACCAAGTCCGGCGTCGGACGGGACTCCACCCTTCTCGTGGCCGACGGCCTCCGTGCACTTATTGACTCCATCGCGCAAGGCGAACCTTTCAACCACCACCCACGAGCGGCCGAGCGGCTCACTCAATTCTCACATATGATCCTACGCGATCGCATCGGTGTCGCATCTGATCAAGTAGAAAACTGCATCAAACCATACAAATACGATGTCGAGGTGGAGCCTCGCGAGTGGGAGGTGGGCAGGGAGCGAGGGGTGCAGTTGTTTGAGAATGAGATTACGATGTGCGAACAGAAATTGAAGGATCTTAAGAAAAAAGTGGGCGGTGGAAGCAGGTTGAATGGTTTGATTGGTTATGTAAAGAGTTTGGAAGAGAGACAAAGGGAGAGGTCGAAGAAACTTGAAGCGGGTGTCGGAGAGTTAGGTGTCGACGATGCATCGGAATCCTATAAATATCCCCCCGCACAACTCATGGATGGTATGTTCTTGATGTTTGCACGAAAGAATCAGCTGACAACCCCTGGTTAGCACGATATGCTATGATGTATTCTGACCGGCTAGGCATTCTTAAGCTTCGGGTTATGGCCCTCAAATCCAAACGATGCCGAGCCGGTCCTCAAAATGAGGTGTTCTGTCCAGAGGCTTTCCTTAATGTTGTTGCGGACAAATTGGCTTACACCTCAGCCATGTTCATCAATATCGAACTCCTCGACCAATTTTTCTATCAGGTCAGCGATATGTTTTTTCCTCACTCGTTTCTTTGCTGATCTCGCCGTCAGTTCCCTCGTGAAATTGACTCGCGTTTACTGTACGACCTTGATCGTAAAGAGATTGTCGAATTCGCACGCGAGAATCCCGTTGTCCGCCTTCACCTTGATCTTCAAGAAAGAAAAGACAAACTTGAAGAGGTCATGAAGCAGCTCAATAGTCTGTCGACACTTCGCGCAGATCCTCAACCTGCACCTCGTCGTCATAGAGGTCTTTTCGGGAATGTATTTTAATTGTAATACCTCTATACTTGTGGATACTTCCTCCCACTCCTTTGATTCTAAATTCCCCTCTCATTCTATATCGTAATATCATGCTGACAATGACTAAACCCGAAGATGGGTGAACAAGATCGCAGCGGGGATGGATGGGTGAAGGTGGTGCTGTTCACTGATCATGATTCATAGACGCCACAAACAGCGATGTTGTTTGCACTACTTCTGTCTTAGGTGGCATTGGAGAAAAGACAACTCGTTTATCTTGAAAACTGCTCGGTGCATCCCTTGAGATCATGGGTTTGTTCTTTCGGTGGATTCACGGAATAAACGACATCGGATGCTTTGCCAGTGGGTTGAGACTTCGTGAATTGAGAACGGAATATGGTGAAATGAAATTTATCCAATAGCCGAAGCCGGTGCAGTATAATCAATGGAGAACCAATGGTCTGTTCTTCCATGTGTCTCGATATTTTCTTGATCAGAGATGCATCGAAGCCAAGAGTCCGTGCATGTCGAGTTAATATTTGCTGGTGCCTCCAATGCCCTCGCCGTCACTAGGACACAATGCACGAAGCCATATCGTCGCAAAGAAATGTTGTATCGTATCGAAATCGGCAAGCAGGGGTCTGCAGTAGCTGTTCAAACTGTACATGGCACGAGAAGCAATGTTGAATCCGTCTTCAAGAATTCTTGCTTCGTTCGGAGCATATTGCGTCGAGAATACAAACTTTCCGAAAGTTTTGTCAACTTCAGAAACTTTACTAAAATAAACCACATACCACTCGTTCTGACATCATAATATCTCAAATCCATCCTCCCTCAAGCTAATATTCAACAATGACGCCTTCAGTGACACCCCAACATTCGAATTCCACATGTCATCAAACTTGGAACCTTGGTCTGCAACGAGAACTTTGGGGAATATTCCTTCGTTCGGTACGTCACGTCGTCTACGTTGCAGCAATATGGAAGCGTGGCCTACGCCCCACAGATAAAGGAAAGGTTGTAGTCGAAAAGTAAGATAGCGCAGGTTTGGGAAATAATCTTGGAGAAGAATTCTCCTGATGAAAGTGGTGTCGTCTGCAGTGACCAGACGGATATCGGTCACCCCAGGGAAAGGTTGCAAATCATCGCAGTATCCCATTTCACCTCGTAAATTTCTGAATAACGTGAGCGTAGTCAAGGGGCACGAGGACCGATGCACGAGTGCGGGAAGATACGGTGGGGACAGGAGACGCAACTCGTTGGTCTTGAATTCTCGAAGACAAGGAAGGGTAAGAGAACCGAGAAGAGTAGCTGCCACATCCCGGAGTCGTGTGGAACACAAGCTCAATGATTCCAGCCTTTGATGAATGAACGGGATAATCGAGAAGGCATGGGTACGGTGGGGCGCCAAAATAACACAATCGGTCATCTGCGGGGCATGTCGGAAGAGTTGAACGACATCACCCAAACCCACTAATCCGACTTGTGCAGCGGAAAGACTGTTCCATGAGATTTGTAGCGACCGGAAGGATACATTATGAAATTCAACCTTTTCTGGACAGATTTGCAGGTTTAAAAACCTCACAGGTCGAATTATATCCTGTCCCCTGGCAATTATTCGGAGACTCTTTAGAGGAACATTCTGGAAGTTACTGTGGTGAAAGGCGTGTAACAACCTCAGTGGTATGTCGATGGATAAAGAACGCCATCTGTCGGAAGACCGGCTGATGACATCGATGACGCCTTTCAATTCCTCTTCTGAGCCATCCTGGACGACGATGTGAAGAGTGAGGGGGAGGGCCCGCGAGCGTAGCATCCAGTCGTACAAGAAACTGATTCGACTGGACCGGTCACTCGTCGGGAATTTCCTTGGAAGTGCGATGTGGACGTTGGACCAGAGGAAAGGGTTTGAGCAGGCGATGTCGCGCCACCCTCTGCAAATAGAGGCCAAATACGATGGCTTTACGGTCCTCATTCCAACTACCTCTCCAGGTACTTCACCCCACTCGTCGCGCGGGGGTAGAAGGAGTTCAAATATGTGATTTTTGAGTTCGACGGGGAGTCGCTGCACAAGATCATGCGCGCGATTCTGCTCTGAACGAAGGTCGCAGCGTTTTGCGAGCAAGCGTCGAAGGGTAGCCATTGCCTGGCTAATTTCCTTGTCAACCTTTGAGACTGCTAGGCAAATGTGACATGGACCGTAGTTGCAAGATGGTGCTTTTGCATTTGTGTATAACTGGGTGGTTTCGAACCCACAAAGCCAGCAGGTCATTTTCTACGAGCAATGTCAACGACTGAAATGCTAGAAAATGAGGGGACTTCACTGTCGATGGTGGCAAATTTGACAGATGGTAAACTTATGCAAATACTACCACGGCTGTCAACCGTGACAGCAGTGGACAGAGTCTGCTCTGCTGCTGTCTGTCTGGAATACCGAAACTCTCTCGTCCACACCTCGAACTACATATTTCACTATGCCTTTGAATGCCGATCTTCTGCGTCATCGTTTGTCCTAAAGAATCGTTGACCTATAAATAAGATCATAGCATTTTTTTGCAGTGGCCAAGCATCATCGAAACCTCCAGAAACCTCCTCAGGATCCAGTTTCTCTTATTCTCCCACTATCTTTGTAACTGGGATGTTCAGCGGCCTCGTCACAGCTATTCCTTTCGCCCATCAGCCAATGTAGATGGCGTGACTTACCATCACCTTTCCTGAGCGACTTCGATTCGTCTTCCATCTCGACAATCACTGTGAAATCATTGATGGACGGATAGCGTCCAAGGGGATGACTTTGAAAGCTGCTCTAAGACAACAGATCATCCATGTCCGCCAGGTCCCGCCGAATGCAGGGTTTCTGCAGCAGATGCGGAAACAAGAAAAAGATCGATTAGAGGAAGGTACCCCTGTTGACGATGCTGAATCGTAGATTATATATGGCAATCATTTATTGGACTCACCTGCGTTGCTACTTGGAACAAGTATCCAAACGTTGCCTATTACGTAGGCCAAGACGTACACTTACCTTGGTATCACGGACATCAAGTAGCGTTCTCCGACAGACAATTTCCACTGCAAATGTTTTTATCAAGAGAGGTTACATAAATATTCACTATGACCATTGGAGGCTACAGCTTCGCTTTCGATTTCGCACCCTTTATCGAACGGAGTCAACAATGCATACAACACACCTACAGAAGGAACGACACACCTTGAGCACACCATCAAGCTTCGTAGCAAGCATCATGTTGCCCCTCGTCTTTAGTTTCCCAGTCATAAAAGCTTTCTGACCGGTGATCTACATAAACCAAAAAATGTCAGAGTTGAACCCAAATTGCGCTGTTCGTTTTTACCTTTCCATCAGCCAAATCAACCAGAATTTCATCAGAAAGTATAATCGTAACGTCTGCTTTAGGCAGGGCCTTGCCCTTGTAGACTGTCCCAGACTTCTTCAAGTCGACTGTCCATGTCACCGTTTTATTTTCTGCGTTTGTTACTTCCAGCTCGAAGATACTATTCGTCTGATTGTCCGTTGAAGTTAAATTGCCAACAAGGCTGAAAGAAACTAGCCTTGTTAATCTGAGCCTGTTTCTCTGCATCCCCGTAATTTGAAAACGTCTTCTGCAAGTCGGCGATGAGGTCGGAAGACTAGAATTCAAATATATTCAAAAAATACATTCTGTCAGGGGTAGGCAACAATACCTTGAATCCAGGATCTTTTATGTCGGACTCGGGCATGGTGACGAATGGATGCAGACTTGTGGGGTAGATTTGACCAGCATTTGGCGCTGGCATATGATTTCCATGGGGAGCGTCATGTGATTCTAGCGGAAGTAAGAGGTTACGTAAGTAGTCTACCATCATTAGCATTCGCAGTTCCAGTTGCATTTATAAAGCACTTTCCAGAATTTCAAGCAGTCATAACCAAGGAGAGTGAGCCTGCGATCCAGGGTCCGTAATGATACACTTTAAACCTGCAATTTGAAATACAATCCGAAAGCGCACTTGACCACAAACGGCAACTCAGCAACACCAACCAAACAAAGACCTCTCCGACATACCACAGACGCCACTCAAGTCGGATCCCTCCCGTCCGATGAAGTACATCGAAATACCAGCGCTCTCCGCGCTAGCCCAGTCACTCACCCACGAAGGTCCAGAATGTGCGGTACACACCCGCATGGAGGCCTACAGCTGCAAGAACATCAAGCGCGACAAGAAGCTCTTCAAAACACTCGAATCCGCATACCAAGAAGACTTATCCAACTCCCCTCCTCTCCCTTCATGGCTTGCACTCGACCGCGAAGCAGAAATGACACCGTTTGGTCCCATCGACAAACATGCCTCTAGGAAGACACTTTATCTCCTCATCGCAACCCTCAACGTCGCCTACCCAGACCACGAGTTCTCCGACGTCCGCCCGTCCCACTTCGCCAAAGAGGTAGACGGCGCAAGCATTCTCAACGCTCTGAGCAACACCCTCATCTCACCACACCGTGCAGGTTCAAACGCACCCCGGTCCTACTCCTCATACCCACCCACATCACCCAGCTTTTTCCCTTCGACCGAACCAAGCCCAGGATCACCCTACAACCGCAACATCCCCAGCCCACTTGCTCCCCCTCCCATTGTCTCAGGTACACATCCATCCCTCTTTCGCCTGATCGACGACGTCATCGGCCTGTCCGAATCTGAGGTCTTCTCCTACACCCCCGAAATCGAAGCAGACCCCCACGCGAACGACGACGACGAAGACGTGGAATCCATCGCAGACGAAACTTCCTCGAGTGACGAGGATGCCCCCTTCGAGTTCGATAACTACGATATCGACGAAATTCAACCCTCAACTTACACCGGCGCCAAAATCATACCTCCACCCACCCCGCGCGCCGCTATTAACCAGTCCGTCCTCGACGACCTACAGTCTCCCATTTCCTTCTCTGCGAGTTTCCTAAAGTTGAAACGCAGAGGTGCTCTGTTGTGGTCCTCGCACTACTTTTTCCTCAACCGGAAAAAGAAACGGATACTCTACATTTCCGTCTGGGCTCGATCAACTGGTATTGGTCGGATGTACACCAGCGACGGAGATGAATACATCATCGATCTTGCATCTCCCACTGAACGCTTCAAAGGCTGGGAAGGAAGCGTAGGATTGGGTGCTCGAAGTCTCGGATTGAAGGGGTATTAGGCTGCAATGTGAGTATATATCCATAAACTGACACCAACAAAATCGGTTTACCATAAATCCAGGTCTTGCTTGACATCTTTCTTTATTGGGTTGATCCTATATTCCGAAGATAAACCACTGAACCGTTTAATTCTTTCTCTTGTGTATTATATCAGCCTTTCTTGCTTCGTCTATTGCTATGGTCAACAAATTATTCGTCACATAAGAACATTGAATCGTCGTACCTGTATATTATTTATGGCATAGACGTCTTTCTGAATGCATGAAACATATCCGATTTTATGGAGAATAGATACGGACCAGATTTTGTCTGAAATAAAATCGATGAGGAGTCGAGAACAAGAGGATGGTAATGAACTACTCACTTTGTCATAGTATACTTGTCAGTTCGAATCGAAACTTTCAATCAAATAGAATTTAGATATGAAAGCACGTACGTCTGCGTGCAAAGAACGGCACTCGGTACGTCGTCTCTGGGCCTACATGACCCAACGAAATCTTCAACAGAAAGACGAATGCTCGCATATCAATAATTCGGGATGGACAACGACAGGAAAGAGATCTGATTCACTTCAAGTGTCAGAACGAGGCATATTCATCTGGTTTTTTGTTTCGATGAGTAAGTACCGAAAACTGAAGATTTGAAAGCACCACTCACACTATCGACAACTTCATGATAGTGGCATGGAAGTCCAGACGTTCACTCGACAAAGAAGAATGCTTTTTGAGATCTCTGTCCTTAAAACCATTGATCTCCTCGGTTTCTCCTCGCTGTATTGGTCAGGCAAACGCAAACCCATCGAGATCAGGACAAAGAGGTAGTTGTGGAAGGACAGCCAGTGTTATGAGTCAAAACTTAAAATCGGCATCATGTGACCGTATCTCCACACATCACGTTTGCAGATAATCAGTCTCTCTGCACTGCACTTGCAGGACTTCCTGCAGACGCCTTCTATGGCTCTCTGATGCCTTAGCTTCTCGTCAACGACCCTGACTTTGAGGACGCGTGCAGGGTATATTGCACACAAGGAATCAACGCGACTACTGCTTCCCGACGGGAGGAAGTCTGTACTATGATTTCTCCCAGACAACGTACTGGTGGGTAACCATACTCGTCCCTGAAAATATACAGTAGATGGCATACGCTTGCCCAAATTCAGTTCTCATCTCCTAAATAAGTTTCTTGTTGCACGAAGCTAGCAGCACTTGTGTCACTCATTGGCCAACGGGTTCAGTCTTATATTCCTGTTGGCTACTTTGAAATACAAGCCTCGGGCCTGTGGATCCTACGGAAGGGATATCCAAATCCAATGACAGAGCTTTCGCCAGCTACTCAGTCCTTTTCGAGCAAATAATCGCAAAGTGGGGGAAGCAGTGGCTTTAACTTCTATCGAAACGCAACCGAAATATCGCAGGAATGTCTTCCACCAGTCATTTCAATAACTGGTCATTATTATTTTTTCAACCGCGAACTCATTTATGACAAAAATTGCCGATTCGATGTTCGAGGGGCTTGGTCTTTGGCAAGAGATCCAGAATAGAGGTTACTCTCTTCGTTTTCACCTGTTATTGTTCTAGTTCTCACTTTTCATTCCAGGCTTTCACTTTTCGGTTCATTTTGTCTTCATTGTCGAAATCCGCAGATATTTTGCATTTCAATTTCGTGGTGCAGTCGTTCAAGCACAACTTGGCCTGTCTTCGCTCGCAGACTTCGTGAATACAATTTATATCTGTGATCACTCATGCATACGGCCAAGAGCCAGAGACGGGCAGCATAAGGGTCGCAACTCGAGATCACTGTAAGTCGAGGACTAGCAATTTTTATTGAGATAACAGAAGTTGACGGATGATAGATGACAGGCTGGTGGCAAGCTTCGACGACAGTGCCTCGAATGCGCCCTGCACTCAGAAAGGAAGAGTGTCAGCCGGTCCTGATTACCTACCACCGACTCGACTACAAGTTCTTAGTGCTCTTCGATCCCAACAAGAAGAACGCAAATGAGGGATATATTATGCACGTAATATTAATTTGGTGCACGAAATAACGATGGCGAACTTGAATCCCTTCATCACGTTGATGGATTTGTTCGTAATCATCCCAGTTGGAATTGATGTTGGGACACGTCCTCACTCCTCCTGTCTGGTATAAGGAAGAGATTTCAGGGGATCGCAACCAGCAGCATCGATCTGAAAGGTAGAAGGTCAGTCAATCACCACCCAGTGAACGGATCCACAATGAAAAGAGAAGGCACAGAGAGCACGCGGATTGCATAAAAGTGGCAGGGTGCTGCACTGGAAAAACAAAGAAAATGGGCTTACAACAACATTACATGATTTTCCAACCGGAAAGACAATTTCATCGTCGGCAACAATTTGGAACACGAAGGGAAGGTCTTGAATGTTAGGTTTTGGCCCGTCCCCCCACGTGTACTTGTAGGCTTCTTTTTTGTTGCAATGTACCGTAAGACCCATAAGCTCCCCGGCTTCAACATACCTCCGCTCCAACCCACCACAATCGGGTTTTGAGCCACCGAGTGTAACCGAGACCTGAGGACGTGAATACTTGAAGTCCCATGTTTGGCCCCCTGCATTGACAAGGCGGTTGATACCGAAAAGTGTCAACCACAGAAGGAGGGGTTTTAGTATGTGCAGCATTGGACAAGGTTGTTGGAAGTTTAAATTTTAGGTGGTGTCCAGTGAGTAGAGATAGATATTAGATTACCTAATATGCACAAGCTCTTTAGACTTGAGATCCATTTGGCACCATCAAACGCACTGTGCGGGCGCCGGGGAACCGAGCTGAATTTACCTGTAGAGTTTGCTGTGTTCGGCAAAAGTGTTTCAAGTTGATTATGTGGGAACCCGCTTGATTTGGTCGGCCATCATTCAACGCTTACTACTAATTGCCGAATAGACTCTAAGTTACTTATTATGGCAATCTTACAAGGTCGAAGCAATTACTTTGGATACCTTCAATACAAGAATTAATGGTGGGACGTCAGCCAACTATTGGGTCAGTCTGACTCAGTCGTGAGGCCCTAAGTACCATCTGGTTCTCGGCCGTACTGGTGGCGAAAACGCAACCGAGTTATCGGAATGATGGTAGTGGCTGGGAACAATGATACAGCACCTATTTATGTTTTTCTTCGCTGAAACGTCATGCCTTTAAAACCGATAACAAGTGGACCCCAAACGAGGAAGCATTCGCTGCTTTTCAGCATAGACATCTTAATACCCAACCATTATATAGCCTGAGGTTGGCTAATTTAGTACGGGACAATGGACGTATCTTTTTGCCTTGACCTAAGCAAATCCCAAGTTGACGGGAAAGTATTTGCAGGCTTTCGCGAACATGATGCTTTGCGCTCGGTTCCCGTATTGAATCGGAAGTTCATTCCGAATAAAACGCATTACAAGAAACACTATATATACTGTTACATATCCGCCTTTGAATGACCTCTCGGTCCTCGGGATTTTCAGGACTGCCCAGCAGCCTGTACCGATGGGACTCCATGAGCAGAAAAAGGCAGCAAATCGATATTTTCGAACCATCCTTTCTCTGCCCAACTTCTTCAAATCGTCCCCGATATCCAAATTCCACAGATCATCAAACCCGGAAGCTCGTGTTTGATCTACGACGAGAATTATTTTGGGAATTGGGTCTATCAAGTCGTAGCCGTTTAAGTTCTAGCAACAAAGGGATGAAGCGCATGTCCCACAGAAACAGAAAGCTTGTAGTCGGGGCGTAAGATTCCGAAGGTCTGGGAAATATCCCTCGAGCAGAAGTTTTTTAAACACGACAGCCAGGTCTTCATCTAGAATTTCCACAATTAGGTTGGTTACTCCATGCAAATGTTGCACATTATGGAAGATTAATTCATCATCGTTATCAAATAATGTGACCCTTGACAAGATGACCGGTGCAGAGTGCAGGGAGACGTGTTCGGGGGAAATTTTCGTTGGTGGTGTGTAATTCCTGAAGACAAGGAAGCGTGAGAGAACCAAGTAAACGTTCTACACGGATCTGTGCATCAAACAAGGTCAACGTCTTCAGCCTATGATGGACAATCGGAGTAAATGTGAGGTTTATGAAGCTGTTCAACCTGGGTGAGAGGATTTCACCCGCGTCGCATGTTGGAAGAGTTGTGTGGTGTCTTCTAAATCAAGATATCAGAATTTTGCAGGGATAAGACGGTTCCAAAGCGACTCGAAGGACACGTCGTCTAATTCGATCTTTTCTGGGTTCATTGTCGGGTTTAATAACGGAGTTTGATTGGATTCAAAGATCCTCCCGCGATGATCGAATGGATATCATTCGAGAGGGATATCGTGTTGCACTGTTGCAAGCGACATAAGATTGAAAATGGGAAGTCAAGAGACAGAGATTGCAGTGTGTTGGAAAATTTGCTCAAGACATCCAATACTGGGGCTAACACTTTCGTTGTCCGTTCTTTCTGGAGGTTGGCAGGGACTTGAATGTGAAGAGTACGAGGCAATGTTCCAGATCGCAGCAGTCATCGGTTGAGTTTGAAGTTCCAAGTGCCATGTGCCGCATGGTAGACCAGAGTGAAGGGTTTGATAATGCCACTCTCTGCACACCAATATATTCTGTGACTGATGCAGATTCAAGTTGACAAAGTCCTGCCTTAAACGTTTATACCTTTGCATCGTTTCAAACCCAGCAGCCCTCAGGCAGGCGAATGGATGATTGCTCCACGGGCCCACCCACCCTCCTTCGCCTCCATCGCCCGTAGCCTGCGGGTATAGGACCATATAATTGGACCTCTCGGATAAAACTCGAGGTCTTGGTCTCGGTACTGAGGTTTCACGTGGAGATTCTTTTAAGAAGCTGGCAGTGCTGCATCTGCTTCGAATACTGAGCCACCCTATCCCCTTAAGCACGGTTTTCAACTTCCACTGTGCTGCTCCTGAGTGGGCGGATGAACCAGCCTGGGTCGTTGAACGCCTCGAAGGGTCGAAGGGATCAGTGTAGGAGATAACCAAGAGAACCCAGATCTAGGGGTGGCGCACTATGCCGAGACTATTCAAGACATTATTGAAAACTCAGGTTCCAAGCCGTCTCTTTGGTTCGGATTTAATGATGCGGTGCAAATTAAATTAGCAAATTCGACATTACAATTATTATTATGGGCCAACTAAAGTCTTGCATTAAGGGTACCAAGACATCTTTCTATCCGGAGACTAACCCCAAGCTCTCATTTCTCTACACAAAAATAAGTGGTTCAAGGGAGGAGCGGTGTGCAAAATAGTTTTTTTATTGATTCATTTCAATCTCGTGACAGCCCTACGTCAGAAACTCATCGATGCTATAGGACGACACCCTGTTCTTTTTTTTTGGTGGCTATCCACTGCTTCCCAACCTGAACTCGAGAGCTAAATCTGTGGTCCAAGCTCTGCAGTGCTTCAGACCAAATGTTGCTCTGGCAAAACTATGATTGGACAACACTCAGGGCAACTTTATTTCACAAAGAGAATCGTGACGAAACGGCCACGTAAGGGATAGAGGTCCCACCTTGGAATTCGGGTCCGCCGTATGCAAAATAGGAAGTGGGATGGAGAAAGACACGCTAGTCGAAAGCAACCAAATTCCGAAGGCGAAAAAATTTGCGAGGATTCCGTTCTCCGACTTGTTCAAACCCTGGAATGTAGTTTATTTTGGAGGTAGCACACTTTGGGCGTTCGGCTTTTCTTGATCCGGCCTTGATTCCATCAATGATTGATGGCATTCATTATTACAAAAGCGCCGTTTCGTGCAAACGAAGTTGCTCCAGGAAAC
>Ga0307517_10005207_pt1 | contig 19701 bp, 17 predicted proteins | sample 23_EM_MG_FD_194515 | JGI IMG/M metagenome (GOLD analysis project Ga0307517, IMG submission 194515) | Populus trichocarpa ectomycorrhiza microbial communities from riparian zone in the Pacific Northwest, United States - 23_EM | ecosystem: Host-associated > Plants > Roots > Unclassified | place... | reverse complement strand
GCGATCGCCGGGCTCATCGGCCTCCCGCTCGCCGGGGAGCTGCCGCCCGAGCCCGGCCTGCCCGCCGCGCTGGACTGCGGCGACGCCCCCGGGGCCGACGGGCGGGGACCGCTGGCCCGTTTCTGCTCCGCCTTCCTGGCCGAGGCGCTGCCCGGCACCGGTACGGGCGGTTCCAACGGTTCCGGCGGCGGGAGCGTGGCCGCATGAGCGCCGAACTGCTGGACGCCGTACGGCTGCGCCTCGCGGCGTCCGGGGACGAGCCAACCCCGGCCGGCGTCGCCGCAGCGCTGCGCGCGCAGGGGCGGCTGCTGGGCGACACCGAGGTGCTGGGGGTCGTCACCGCCCTGCGGTCCGAGATCGTCGGCGCCGGGCCGCTGGAACCGCTGCTCGCCGAACCCGAGGTCACCGACGTCCTGGTCAACGGGCCCGACGAGGTGTGGGTCGACCGCGGCGCGGGACTTGAACGGACCGGCGTCCGCTTCAAGGACGCCGCCGCGGTGCGGCGGCTGGCCCAGCGGCTCGCCACCTCCGCCGGCCGCCGGCTCGACGACGCCCGCCCCTGGGTCGACGCCCGGCTCCCCGACGGCACCCGGCTGCACGCCGTGCTGCCACCGGTCGTGGTCGGCGCCCCCTGCCTGTCGCTGCGTGTCGTACGGACCAGGGCCTTCACCCTCGACGAACTCATCGCGGCCGGCAGCATGGACCCGGCGACCGCCTCGGTGCTGCGTGCCGTGCTGGACGCCCGGCTGTCCTTCGTCGTCTCGGGCGGCACGGGCTGCGGCAAGACCACGCTGCTGAGCTGTCTGCTCGGCCTGGTCGCCCCCGGCGAACGGATCGTGCTGGCCGAGGACTCGGCGGAGCTGCGCCCGCGTCACCCGCATGTCGTACGGCTGGAGACCCGCCCCGCGAACCAGGAGGGCATGGGCCTGGTCACCCTCCGGGATCTCGTCCGCCAGGCCCTGCGCATGCGGCCGGACCGGCTGGTCGTCGGCGAGGTACGAGGGCCCGAGGTGACGGATCTGCTGGCCGCGCTCAACACCGGCCACGAAGGCGGCTGCGGCACCGTGCACGCCAACGCGGCGGGCGATGTCCCGGCCCGGCTGGAAGCCCTCGGATCCACTGCCGGGCTCGACCGGGGCGCGCTGCACAGCCAGTTGGCGGCCGCGCTGTCCGTGGTGGTGCACCTGGCGCGGGACCGCTCGGGGCGGCGCCGGGTCGCCGAGATCCATGTCCTGGAACGGGGCCGGGACGGCCTCGTGGGCACCGTCCCGGCCGTGCTGGGCACCGAACGCGGCCCGGGCTGGGCGCGGTTGGCGGCGCTGTGCGAACGGGGAGGCGCGTGATGACCGCGCAGATCCAGGTGGCGTTCGCAGCGGCGCTGTGCGCGGGCGGGGCCGCGTGGGTGGTGGGCGGGCGGGACGATGCGCTGCGGCGGGCACGGGTGATTTTCGGCGGTGACGCGCCACCGGCCCCGCATCCGGCACTGCTCGGCTCGCTGCGGTCCGCCGTGGACCGCTTCGGCTGGCAGCTCGGCCGCGAAGTGCTGTGCCTGCCCGCCGGGTTGCTGCTCGCGCTGCTCGCCGGGTCCGTTCTGCCGGCCCTGGCCGGGGCGGCCGCGGTGCCGCTGACCGGACGGTGGCTGCGGGCCCGTGACCGGGAGGCGGCGGTCGAGCGGCGTGCCGTCGCGGTGACCGTGCTCTGCTCGGCCCTGGCCGGCGACCTGCGGGCGGGGCTTGCCCCGCATGCCGCGCTCGCAGGTGCGCTGCGGCGCGAGAGCTGGCCGGACCGCCCGGAACTGGCCGACGCGGCACTGCCGTTGCTGGCCGCCGCCAGGTTCGGGGGCGATGTGCCTGCCGCGCTGCGGTCCGCCGCAGGCCAGGCGGGGGCGGAAGGACTGGCGGGACTGGCCGCGTGCTGGCAGGTCGCCGTGGACGGCGGCGCCGGTCTGGCCGACGGCCTGGACCGCGTCGCCGCCGTCCTGCGGGCCGAGCACGACCAGCGGGACGACCTGCGGGCACAACTGGCCGGGCCCCGCTCCACCGCCGCGATGCTCGCCCTGCTTCCCGCCCTCGGCGTCCTTCTCGGCACCGGCTTCGGCGCCGACCCCCTCCGGGTTCTCCTGCACACACCGGCCGGCCTGGCCTGCCTGCTCTCCGGCGGCCTTCTGGAGTGGGCGGGGCTCGCCTGGACCAGCCGGATCGCGCAGTCGGCGGAGGGCACGTCATGAACAGCGGCCTCGTCACATCCGTCCACAGCCTGGGGATTGTGCTGCTCGTCTGCGTGGCCGGTCTCTGCGCCGCCGGTGAGGTGCTCGGCGCCCGGCGTGAGCGCGCCGCCTGGCGACGCCTCCAGCGGCTGACCGGGCGGCCGCCAGGGCGTACGTCGGCACCGGCGCTGTTCCGGCTCCCGGAGGCGCTGCGGACCTGGCTGCCGGTCGCCGGGGCCGGACTGGGGGCGGCTGTCCTGGTCGGCGGCCTGCCAGGCTGCGTCGCGGGAGCCGGCGCCGCCTACGGCATACGGCGCTGGCAGCGCCGCCTTCGGCTGCGCCCGGCCGCCGAGCGGTCGGCGTACGAAGCCCGGCAGCTCCCGCTCGCCGCCGACCTCATAGCGGCCTGCCTGGCCGCCGGGGCCGGTCCCCGTGAGGCCGCCGACGCGGTCGGCCGCTCCCTCGGCGGTCCGCTGGGCCAGGCGCTCACGCGCATCGCGGCCGAGCTCCGCCTCGGTGGCGATCCGGCTGCCTGCTGGGGCCGCCTCGGCTCCCACGACCTGGGGCGCTGTCTCGAACGCGCCTCCTCCACAGGCATCCCGCCGGTCAGCGAGGTCTCCCGCCTCGCCGCGGGCTACCGCGCGGAGCGCTCCCGCGCCGCGCTCACCCGCGCCCGCCGGGCCGCCGTCCTGGCCACCGCCCCGCTGGGGCTGTGCTTCCTGCCGGCCTTCCTGCTCATCGGGGTCGCCCCCGTGGTCATGGGCCTGGCGGGGTCGATCATCGCCGCCGATTTCATCTGAGCGAAGGGAAATCCACCATGTCCGTCCGACTCCTCGAACGACTTGTCAAACGATCCCTCAAGCGACTCCTCGGCCGACTTCGGGTCACCGGCGAGGCCGGGATGACGACCGCTGAGTACGCCGTCGGCACGCTCGCCGCCTGCGGCTTCGCGGCGGTGCTCTACAAGGTCGTGACCAGCGGCGTCGTCAGCTCGGCGTTGAGCGGCCTGATCAAGCGAGCCCTCGATGCGGGCTTCTGACCGCGGCTATGTCACCGCCGAGGCGGCGACCGTCATCCCGACCCTGCTTCTCGTGGCCGCGATGCTGCTCTGGGGGCTGGCTGCCGCCGCCGCGCAGATCCGCTGCATCGACGCCGCCCGGGCCGGGGCCCGTGCCGCGGCGCGGGCCGAGCCCGACTCGGCGGCGCTGGCGGCGGCCCGTTCCGCCGCCCCGCGCGACGCGGCCGTGACCCTCGACCGTGACGGGGACTTCGTCCGGGTCCGCGTCACGGCTCGGGAGGCCGCGCTCACCCTCCGGGGCGAGGCTACGGCTCTTGCGGAGCGGCAGCCATGACCACCGCCCGCCGCGATCGCGGTTCGGCCACCGTCTGGGGCGTCCTGCTGACAACCCTGCTCTGCGCCGCCGCCGCTGCGTTTCTGACCCTTGGCCACGCCCTGGCCTCCCGCCACCGTGCGGGCGCCGCAGCCGACTTGGCGGCCCTTGCCGCCGCCGACCACGCGCTCGACGGCCAGGCCGCCGCCTGTGCCCTGGCCGCGCGGGTCGCTGCGGCGCAGGGTGCGCGGCTGGTGCGCTGCGCCGTGGTCGGCGAGGTCGCCGATCTCACGACGGCCGTTGGCCCGGCGTCGGTGCGGGCGAGGGCGGGGCCGTAGGAGGTGGCCGGCGTGGGCCGTCAGGCCAGGAGCGCGTTCAGGACCCGCACCGCCGCCGCCTTGTCCAGCGGGTCGTTCCCGTTGCCGCACTTGGGGGACTGGACACAGGACGGGCACCCGAAGTCGCACTCGCAGGAGGCGATCGCCTCGCGCGTGGCGGTGAGCCAGGCGCGGGCGGTGTGGAAGGCCCGTTCGGCGAAGCCCGCGCCGCCGGGGTGGCCGTCGTAGACGAAGACGGTCGGGAGGCCGGTGTCGGGGTGGAGGGCGATGGAGACGCCGCCGATGTCCCAGCGGTCGCAGGTGGCGAAGAGGGGCAGCAGCCCGATGGAGGCGTGCTCGGCGGCGTGAAGGGCGCCGGGGAGCTCCTCGGGGTGGATGTCGGCGGCGTCGAGCTGGGCGTCGGTCATGGTCCACCAGACGGCCCGGGTGCGCAGCGTGCGCGGGGGGAGGTCGAGCTTGGTCTCGCCGAGGACCTCGCCGGTGATGAGCCGGCGTCGCAGATAGGAGACGACTTGATTGGTGACTTCGACGGAGCCGAAGCAGAGGCGGGCGTCGCCCCAGGATTCCTCCTGGTCGACGTCGAGGACGGACACCGACACCGTGTCGCGGGCCATCGTCGAGTAGGAGGGCTCGGCGGCCTCGACGAGGGCGACGGCGTCCTCCAGGTCGAGCCGGCGCACCAGATAGGTGCGGCCCTGGTGCAGGTGGACGGCTCCCTCGTGCACCGTCGCATGCGCGGCGGAGGCGTCGACCGTGCCGAGCAGCCGCCCGGTGCCGGCTTCGACGACGCGGACGGGGCGGCCGCCGCCGCCCCGGATGTCGGTGAGGTCGGCGGCGCGCTCGCGGCGTGTCCAGTACCAGCCGCCGGCCCGTCGGCGCAGCAGGCCGCGCTGCTCCAACTGGCCCACCAGACTGGCGGCCTCGGGACCGAAGAGCTTGAGATCGGCCTCGACGAGCGGAAGCTCCGCCGCGGCCGCGCACAGGTGCGGGGCGAGGACGTACGGGTTGTCGGGGTCGAGCACGGTGGACTCGACGGGGCGCTGGAAGAGCGCTTCCGGGTGGTGGACGAGATACGTGTCCAGGGGGTCGTCGCGGGCGATGAGGACGGCCAGGGCGCCCTGGCCGGCGCGCCCGGCGCGGCCCGCCTGCTGCCACAGGGAGGCCCGCGTACCGGGGTAGCCCGCCAGGAGGACGGCATCGAGCCCGGAGACGTCCACGCCCAGCTCCAGGGCCGTTGTGGAGGCCAGCCCGAGGAGCCGGCCGTCGTGCAGGTCACGCTCGATGGCGCGGCGTTCCTCGGGGAGGTAGCCGCCGCGATAGGCGCCGACCCGGCTCGGCAGGGAGGCGTCCACCTCGGCCAGCCGCTCCTTCGCGATGACCGACACCAGCTCGGCGCCCCGCCGGGAGCGTACGAAGGCGACCGTACGGGTGCCCTGCACCACCAGGTCGGTGAGCAGGTCAGCGGCTTCGGCGACCGCCGTACGCCGCACCGGCGCGCCGTGCTCGCCGCTGAGCTCGGTCAGCGGGGGCTCCCAGAGGGCGAAGGCGAGCTCGCCGCGCGGGGAGGCGTCGTCGGTCACCTCGACGACCGGGACGCCGGTGAGCCGTCCGGCGGCCTCGGCGGGGTCCGAGGCGGTGGCGGAGGCCAGCAGGAAGACCGGATCGGAGCCGTAGCGGGCGCACAGCCGCCGCAGCCGTCGCAGCACCTGGGCGACGTGCGAGCCGAAGACCCCGCGGTAGGTGTGGCACTCGTCGATCACGACATAGCGCAGCGCCCGCAGGAAGGAGGACCACCGGGCGTGCCCCGGCAGGATGCCCAGGTGCAGCATGTCGGGGTTGGTCAGGACGTACGTGGCGTACTGGCGGACCCACTCCCGCTCCTCAACGGGCGTGTCGCCGTCGTAGACCGCCGCGCGCACCGCCGTGCCCAGCGGGGCGGCCAGGGAGGCCACAGCGCGCCTCTGATCGGCCGCCAGTGCCTTCGTGGGCGCCAGGTACAGCGCGGTGGCCCCACGGCCGTTCGGAGCCTGTGAGCCGTCCAGCAGGGCGCTGAGCACCGGCACCTGATACGCGAGCGACTTGCCGGAAGCGGTACCCGTGGCGACCACGACGGACTCGTTGCCGATAGCGTGTGAGGCGACGCGTGCCTGGTGCTCCCAGGGGCGCTCGATGCCTGCCGTCCGAACGGCTTCGATCACTTCATTACGGATCTGATCAGGCCAATCGGCATGGCGGCCGACCCTTGCGGGCAAGTGCTCCGTATGGGTGATGCGCGCGGCCCTGCCTGCCCCCGTGGCGAGCCGCTCAAGGAGGACGCGGGGGGAAGGGCGGCCGTGCGCCGACTGCGGAAGATCGTGGGCCATCGGCACTCAGTGTGTCACTGGCATGACGGACAATCGCCGTAAGGCGTCGTGCACGCCCGCTGGTAAGTGATTGAATGCCAACGCGGCTGCCGATCCATGGGGGGCGACCGCTCGATGCAAGGTGCTGGAGGATCCGTGGACCTGTCCCTGTCGACTCGAACCGTTGGCGACCGTACGGTCGTCGAGGTCGGCGGCGAGATTGATGTGTACACCGCGCCCAAGCTGCGTGAGCAGCTGGTCGAGCTCGTGAACGACGGTAGTTATCACCTGGTTGTGGACATGGAGGGAGTCGACTTCCTCGATTCCACCGGTCTGGGTGTGCTCGTCGGCGGGCTCAAGCGGGTTCGTGCGCATGAAGGCTCGCTTCGCCTGGTGTGCAACCAGGAGCGCATTCTTAAGATTTTCCGGATTACCGGCCTGACCAAGGTGTTTCCCATCCACACCTCGGTCGACGAGGCCGTAGCGGCGACCGACTGACCCGGCCGATCGCCGTACACACGCGGGGCGCCGGGCGAACAATGACGCCGCCCGGGCCCCCGTTATGCCCGCCCATAGGCACGAGGGGGAGGCCATGCCCACCGTAGAACTGCTCTTCAGCGCTCTGCCGGAGCACGTCCGTACTGCACGGCTTGTTGCGGCGGCGGTAGCGCGCAGGGCGGGGGTGGACGAGGCTGTCCTCGACGAGGTCCGGCTCGCCGTGGGCGAAGCGTGCAGCCGGGCCGTCGGACTGCACCGCAGCAGCGGTGTGGACACGCCGGTGCGGGTGTTGCTGACCGAGGACGAGAAGAAGTTCTCCATCTCGGTCGGCGACGAAGTCCCGGTGGACGGCGCGGCGGTCCAGGCCGCCGTTCCTTCGGCGCGCCCGGAGTCCTCGCCGGACGAGGCCGAGACCACCGAGGCCGAGGACGAGGGACAGATGGGCCTTGCCGTCATCAGCGGCCTGGTCGATGACGTCGAGGTCATCGACGGCGAGAACGGCGGCCTGATCCGCATGACCTGGCCGACGACGGCCCCGTGACGACGACAACCCCGTAACGACGGCCCCGTAACCCGGTCGGCCGAGTCGGCCTGCGCCTGCACCATTCACCGTTTACGGTGAAATTTATGGTGCGGGCGCTTTGCTATTGCCCGCCAGAGGCGAAAAACGGCTCCTGCGCCCTGTTTTGATCTAGTTCGGCTCCCTACAATCCGTCCACGTCTTTGCTCAGCAGTTCGCCTGAGCGCAGCGGCGGTCGTAGTCGCAGGAGCCGCGCGCCCATGTGCCAAACGTCAAGGAGGACGAATGGCGGGGCAACTTACCCCTCACACGCAGGACATCGTTTCAACTCTGGCCGCCACACCCGTGCTGACCGACGGGAACCGCAATCTCGTACTCGTCATCGCGGTCGTGGCCATCGCAGCACTGGCGCTCGCGGGGGTGCTGGTTCGTCAAGTGCTCGCAGCCGACGAGGGCACCGACAGCATGAAGGAGATCGCGGGCGCTGTGCAGGAGGGCGCGAACGCCTACCTGGCACGGCAGTTCCGCACCCTGGCCGTCTTCGCGGTCGCAGCCTTCTTCCTGCTGATGCTGCTGCCTGCCGACACCACCTCGCAGCGCATCGGCCGCAGCGTGTTCTTCCTGGTCGGCGCCGGTTTCTCGGCCGTGACCGGCTACATCGGCATGTGGCTGGCGGTGCGCAGCAACGTACGCGTGGCCGCGGCGGCGAGAGCGGCGACGCCCGAGCCCGGCCAGCCGGCGGCGGACCTCACCACGGTCTCGCACCGGGCGATGAAGATCGCTTTCCGTACCGGTGGCGTGGTGGGCATGTTCACCGTCGGCCTCGGCCTGCTCGGCGCCTCCGTCGTCGTCCTGGTCTACAAGCAGGACGCGCCGAAGGTGCTGGAGGGCTTCGGCTTCGGGGCGGCGCTGCTCGCGATGTTCATGCGTGTCGGCGGCGGCATCTTCACCAAGGCCGCCGACGTGGGCGCCGACCTGGTCGGCAAGGTCGAGCAGGGCATCCCGGAGGACGACCCGCGCAATGCCGCGACCATCGCGGACAACGTGGGCGATAACGTCGGCGACTGCGCGGGCATGGCCGCCGACCTCTTCGAGTCGTACGCCGTCACGCTGGTCGCCGCGCTGATCCTCGGCAAGGTGACCTTCGGCGACGCCGGTCTCGCCTTCCCGCTGCTCATCCCCGCGATCGGCGTCCTGACCGCCATGGTCGGCATCTTCGCGGTCGCCCCGCGCCGCAACGACCGCAGCGGCATGACCGCGATCAACCGCGGCTTCTTCATCTCGGCCGTCATCTCGCTGGCCCTGGTCGCCGTCGCCACGTACATCTACCTGCCGGCGACCTACGCCGAACTCAAGGGCGTCCCGGACGACATCGCCGCCCACCCGGGCGACCCGCGCACCCTGGCGCTGATCGCGGTGGCCATCGGCATCGTGCTCGCCGCGCTGATCCAGCAGCTCACGGGCTACTTCACCGAGACCAGCCGCCGCCCGGTCCGGGACATCGGCAAGACCTCGCTCACCGGCCCCGCCACCGTCATCCTGTCCGGCATCTCCCTCGGCCTGGAGTCGGCGGTGTACTCGGCCGTCCTCATCGGGCTGTCGGTCTACGGCGCCTTCCTGCTGGGCGGTACGTCGGTGTGGCTGGCCCTGTTCGCGGTCGCGCTGGCCGGGACCGGGCTGCTGACCACCGTCGGCGTGATCGTGGCCATGGACACCTTCGGCCCGGTCGCGGACAACGCCCAGGGCATCGCCGAGATGTCCGGCGACGTGCATGGCGAGGGCGCCCAGGTGCTCACCGACCTGGACGCGGTCGGCAACACCACCAAGGCGATCACCAAGGGCATCGCGATCGCGACCGCCGTGCTCGCCGCGACCGCGCTCTTCGGCTCCTTCAAGGAGGCCATCGACACGGCCGTGGCCAAGGCCGAGATCCCGGCCGCGGACATGCGCTGGCTGTCCCTGGACATCTCCCAGCCGAACAACCTGGTCGGGCTGCTGCTCGGCGCCGCCGTGGTGTTCCTGTTCTCCGGGCTCGCCATCAACGCCGTGTCCCGGTCGGCGGGTTCCGTGGTCTACGAGGTGCGCCGGCAGTTCCGCGAGCACCCCGGGATCATGGACTACACCGAGAAGCCCGAATACGGCCGCGTCGTCGACATCTGCACCAAGGACGCGCTGCGCGAACTGGCCACCCCCGGCCTGCTCGCCATTCTCGCGCCCGTCGCCGTCGGCTTCACGTTCGGCGTCGGCTCGCTCGGCTCCTACCTCGCCGGGGCCATCGGCGCGGGCACGCTCATGGCGGTCTTCCTCGCCAACTCCGGCGGCGCGTGGGACAACGCCAAGAAGCTCGTCGAGGACGGCCACTACGGCGGCAAGGGCAGTGAGGCCCATGCCGCGACCGTCATCGGCGACACCGTCGGCGACCCGTTCAAGGACACGGCCGGACCGGCGATCAACCCGCTGCTCAAGGTGATGAACCTGGTGGCGCTGCTGATCGCCCCGGCCGTCGTCCAGTTCTCGTACGGGAAGGACGCGAATCTCGGCGTGCGCATCGGCGTCTCCGTCATCTCGATCGGCGTGATCGTCGGCGCGGTCTACGTGTCCAAGCGGCGCGGCATCGCGATGGGCGACGAGGGGGAGGGCGAGGGCAGCCCCGAGACGGCCAAGCGATCAGCCGACCCGGCGGTGGTGTCGTCCTAGCCGACTGACCGTCAATACGATGATGGGCGTCACTCTTTGGGGTGGCGCCCATCGTCTGTTTTCGCATCAGACCACGTCAGGTTTCTCACTGGCTTCTTGGTTCAAATGGCTGCAATACGGGGCACAAGGTACGGTCGGATGATGGCCGGGACCCGTATGCCGTGTAGGTTCCGGGGCCGTAGAGCCACGGAAGGAACGACAACCGGTGACGAACAAATTCACGGCTGCGCTGACCGGTGCGGCTCTGGTCCTGACGCTGGGGTCGCTGTCCGCGTGCAGCGACGACAGCAACAAGGAACTGGACAGCTGGGCCAAGACGGTCTGCGACCAGGCCGCCGCGCAGGTGACGAAGATCAACGACGCCAACACGGCGATCACCAAGGTCGACAGCGCCGGCAAGCCGCTCGACGTGCGCAGGGCGGATTCCGCCGCGTTCGCGCAGATCGCGGCCGCCTACGCGGCGCTGTCGGGCATCGTCAACCAGGCCGGCGACCCGCCTGTCGACAAGGGCGCCGCGCTCAAGAAGGGCGCGGTCTCCGACCTCACCAAGCTCTCCGTCTCCTACGCCGCCCTGCAGAAGCAGGTCGACGCGCTCAACATCGCCGACCAGGCGAAGTTCGCGGCAGGCCTCAAGACCGTCTCCGAGAGCCTCGCCAAGGTCAGCAAGAGCGGTGAGCAGGCCCTCGACACGCTGCGCCAGGGCGAGCTCGGCACGGCCATGGCCAAGCAGCCCGGCTGTCAGCAGGGCGGCACCGTAAGCCCGTCCGCGTCGGCGAGCTGAAACCCGAACCGCTTTCCGGGAACAGGGGACAGGGGACAATGGCACCGTGAGCAAGCCCTCCCTCCCCACGACCGAGCACACCGCGCGACTGCGCGACGCGCTGCGCAAAGCCGCCTTCACCGCAGACGGCTGCCTCGACCTCCTCGGGGCCGGCGCCTACGCCGCGCTCTCCCGGGCCGAGACCGTACCCGCGCTGCGCGCGACGCGCGGCGACGGCCCGCTGGAGAGCCTGGTGCGGCTCTTCCTGCTGCAACGGCCCGTCCCCTACGCCGCACTGCGCAAGGCGCTGCCGTTCGCCGACGAGGCCATCGCGGGCGGCTGGCTGCTGCGGGACGGCGACGAGGTGCGGGCGACGGTCGACGTGCGCCCGTACGCGGGCGACGGGGCCGGCGAGGACTGGTGGATCGTCTCCGACCTCGGCTGCGCGGTCGGCGGCGCCAACGGGATCGGCACTACGCCGGGCGTGGACCGGGCCGACCTCGTGCTCGGCGTGGGCGGCGCGTCCACCACGCTGGCCGGGATCACGGTGCGCGAGCCCGTGGGCAGCGCCCTGGACCTCGGTACCGGCTCCGGCGTCCAGGCCCTGCACGCCTCCCGGCACGCCACCCAGGTCACCGCGACCGACCTCAACCCGCGTGCCCTGCACTTCGCGCGGCTCACCCTGGCCCTGTCGGGCGCGGCCGAGCCGGTGCTGCGCCAGGGCAGCCTGTTCGAGCCGGTGGGGGACAAGCGTTACGACCTGATCGTGTCCAACCCGCCGTTCGTCATCTCGCCGGGCAGCCGCTTCACCTACCGCGACGGCGGCATGTCCGGTGACGACCTGTGCCGCACCCTCGTCCAGGAGGCCGGCGCCCACCTCAACGACGGCGGCTACTGCCAGCTGCTCGCCAACTGGCAGCACACCGACGGCGAGGACTGGCGCGAGCGGCTGTCCTCCTGGGTCCCGCGCGGCTGCGACGCCTGGATCGTCCAGCGCGAGGTCCAGGACGTCACCCAGTACGCGGAACTGTGGCTGCGCGACGGCGGCGACCACCTCGCCGACCCGGCCGCGTACGCCGCCCGCTACGACGCCTGGCTCGACGCCTTCGAGCAGCGCAAGGTCAAGGGCGTCGGCTTCGGCTGGATCACCCTGCGCAAGACGGGTTCCGACCGCCCGGCCGTCATCGCCGAGGAGTGGCCGCACCCCGTCGAACAGCCGCTCGGCCCGCACATCGCCGCGTGGTTCGGCCGCCAGGACTTCCTGCGCACGCACGACGACGCCGCGCTGCTCGCCGCCCGCTTCCGGCTCGCCGCCGAGGTCGTCCAGGAACAGGTCGGCCTCCCCGGCGCCGAGGACCCCGAGCACGTGGTGCTGCGCGCCAACCGCGGCATGCGCAGGGCGACCAAGGTCGACACGGTCGGCGCGGGCTTCGCGGGCGTGTGCGACGGCAGCCTCACCGCCGGCGCGATCCTCGACGCCATCGCCCAACTGCTCGGCGAGGACCCGGTGGTCCTGCGGGACCGTACGCCGGACGCGATTCGCATGCTGGTCGAGCAGGGCTTCCTGGAGCCCGAGCCGCAGCCGGGACGCGCCACGGCCTGAGCGCCACGGCCTGAGCATGACGACGCCCGTCCGCCGGAGAGCCGGGCGGACGGGCTTTCGTGACGCTGCCGATGCCTACTTCTGGAGCACGCGGCCCTGGGCGTCGGTGCGGTCCTCGTTGGTGAAGAAGATGATCGCGTCGATCAGCGACCAGACGCCGCAGCCACCGCAGGTGAAGAGCTGGGCGAGGGCCATGCCCGTGTGGCCGGTGTAGAAGCGGCCGACGCCGAAGCCACCCAGGAAGAGGGTGAGGAGGCCAGCGGTGGTCCGGCTCTTGTCGGACAGCGGGCGGCCCTTGGCGTCGAAGCCGTGCGGGGCGTCAGGGGTGGGCGTGGCCATGAAACATGCTCCTTGCGTCAATGGGGACGTAGAAACGTCAGCAGGAGCGCACAAATCGGAAACCCGGCCCCCCGCGACGGATTGACGAGATCTTTGCATCAGTAGGCTGACATTGGCCTGATAATTACGTCTCGTCATGAAACCGTGATCGGCACGTTGTCAAAACCCGCCGTCACATCACGTTGCGCACGACGGCCCACGTCAGAGCGATCCCCAGAATCACGGCCTGCGCACGCGGCTTGAGCGCCGGCCGGTACACCCGGCCGCGCAGGCCCTCGGTGAACCACCGGAGATAGAGGTACAACCCCGCCGGGCTGGCGATCAGCAGCAGCGCGTTGTCGTGGAACGCGGCCGTGAAGTCCCCGTGCATCAGGTCGTAGACCATGCGCGTGCCGCCGCAGGCCGGACACAGCAGACCCGTCACCCAGTTGAAGGGGCAGCGGGGCAGCCAGTGCCCCGGCTGGTGCGGGTTGGTGCCGTACAGATAGGCGGCTGCGCCGAGGCCCGCGACCGCGGACGTCAGCGAGGCCGTGACCGGTCGCCCGGCCACGGCCCGGAGACGGGCGAGGGCCGTCTCAGCCATGCAGGATCCGGCCCTGGGAGTCGGTGCGGTCGTTGCTGGTGAGGAAGAGGATGCCGTCGATCAGCGACCAGACGCCGCAGCCGCCGCAGGTGAACAGCTGGGCCAGGCCTATGCCGACGTCACCGGTGTAGAAACGGCCGATGCCGAGACCGCCGACGAGAAGCTGCAGCACACCCGCGACGACCTTGGACTTGTCGGACAGCGGCCGGCCGTACGCGTCGTAGCCGTACGGTGCGTTGGGGTCGCCGGTGTAGCCGCCGGGGCCCGGCGGCGGGTACGCGCCCTGCTGCGGATAGCCGTAGCCGGGCTGGGGGCCGGGCTGGCCGGCCGGTTGCTGCGGGTAGCCGTAACCGCCGTCCTGGGGCTGGCCGTACGGGTTGTTCGGGTCGGACATCTCGGGCTCTCCCCGTTCTGCGTTCCGCGGTAAGGGCCCGCGGAATACCTGTGGTCTTCGCCGTCATCTTGTCAGGTCGGTCAATACGTGAGAGAGCGCAGGGCGGTTCCTTTGCGAGAGCAAGACGGCAGCCGAACGACAGTCGCAATCGAGCCACCCTCCGGCGGACGCCCGGCGGGCACGCCGCGGCCGTTCACCCCGGATTCGCCCGGCCGTCGCCGCGGCGTGGCATTGTCCGCCACACACCCTTGGGCACGCCAGTGGCTCACCAGTAGAAGGAGGAGAGTATGGACAGCGCACCCGCGGTCTTCGCCGGAGCGGTCTTCGGGCTCTTCGGGGCCGGACTGCTGCTGTGGACGGTGACCCGCATCACTCAGCGGGCGCCGGTGACCGAAGGCGGCGGTCAGACGGCGACGGTCCTCGCGGTGCTGTTCGGAGCGGTGTCGCTCCTCGTGGGCGTCTGGTCGTTGCTACGTATCTGAGCGCAGTTCGATCACGCGGGGTCGCGTGCATGACACGTACCGCCACGGGGATGAATCGGACATGGCTTGCCATCCGTGCGGCAGACAGGATGGAAGTCGGGTTACCGTTCGAGTGGCGTTGCGGACTTTTCCCGTTTGACACGGGGCCGGGATGTACGGTCACACTCCGCAGCGAGACCACCTTCGACCCGGAGAGAAGAGCGAAGTTGTCCCCGACCCGCGAGACCGCAAAGAGCGGCCAGCGACTCGTCATCGTCGAGTCGCCCGCCAAGGCGAAGACGATCAAGGGCTACCTCGGCCCTGGATACGTCGTCGAGGCCAGCGTCGGGCACATCCGCGACCTCCCGAACGGGGCCGCCGAAGTGCCGGCGGAGTTCAAGGGCCAGCCGTGGGCTCGGCTCGGCGTGAACGTCGACAGTGAGTTCCAGCCGATCTATGTCGTCAACGCCGACAAGAAGGCGCAGGTTAAGAAGCTCAAGGACCTGCTCAAGGACTCCGACGAGCTCCTCCTCGCAACCGATGAGGACCGCGAGGGCGAGGCCATCGCCTGGCACCTGCAGGAAGTCCTCAAGCCCAAGGTCCCGGTCCGCCGGATGGTCTTCCACGAGATCACCAAGGACGCGATCCAGGAAGCCGTCCGCAACCCGCGCGAGCTGAACCAGCCGCTGGTCGACGCCCAGGAGACCCGCCGCATCCTCGACCGCCTCTACGGCTACGAGGTCTCGCCGGTCCTGTGGAAGAAGGTCATGCCCCGGCTGTCCGCCGGCCGCGTGCAGTCCGTCGCCACCCGTCTGGTCGTCCAGCGTGAGCGCGAGCGCATCGCCTTCCGCTCCGCCGAGTACTGGGACCTCTCCGGCACCTTCGCCACCGGCCGGGCCGGCGACGCCACCGACCCCGGCACCTTCTCCGCCAAGCTCACCACGGTCGACGGCAAGCGCGTCGCCCAGGGCCGCGACTTCGACGCCGCCACCGGCGCCCTCAAGGACGGCGCGACCGTCCTGCACCTGGACGAGCCCGCCGCGCGGGTCCTCGCCGCCGCCCTCGCCGACTCCTCCTTCGCGGTCCGCTCGGTGGAGTCCAAGCCGTACCGCCGCTCGCCGTACGCGCCCTTCCGTACGACCACGCTCCAGCAGGAGGCCAGCCGCAAGCTCGGCTTCGGCGCGAAGTCCACCATGCAGGTCGCCCAGAAGCTGTACGAGAACGGCTTCATCACCTACATGCGTACGGACTCCACCACCCTGTCCGAGACGGCCATCACCGCCGCCCGCGCCCAGGTCACCCAGCTCTACGGGGCCGAGTACCTCCCCGACAAGCCGCGCGTCTACACCGGCAAGGTCAAGAACGCGCAGGAGGCGCACGAGGCGATCCGCCCCTCCGGCGACCGCTTCCGCACCCCCGCCGAGACCGGCCTGACCGGCGACCAGTACCGGCTCTACGAGCTGATCTGGATGCGTACGGTCGCCAGCCAGATGAAGGACGCCGTCGGCCAGTCGGTGACGGTCAAGGTCGGCGGGCGCGCCGGCGACGGCCGCGACGCCGAGTTCTCGGCGAGCGGCAAGATCATCACCTTCCACGGCTTCATGAAGGCCTACGTCGAAGGCGCCGACGACCCCAACGCCGAGCTCGACAGCTCCGAGCGCCGGCTCCCGCAGGTCACCGAGGGCGACCCGCTGTCGGCGACCGACATCACCGCCGACGGCCACGCCACCAAGCCCCCGGCCCGCTACACCGAGGCCTCGCTGGTCAAGGAGCTCGAAGAGCGCGAGATCGGCCGCCCGTCGACGTACGCCTCGATCATCGGCACGATCCTCGACCGCGGCTACGTCTTCAAGAAGGGCACGGCGCTCGTCCCGTCCTTCCTCTCCTTCGCCGTCGTCGGCCTCCTGGAGAAGCACTTCGGCCGGCTCGTCGACTACGACTTCACCGCCAAGATGGAGGACGACCTCGACCGCATCGCGCGCGGCGAGGCCCGTGCCGTGCCGTGGCTGCGCCGCTTCTACTTCGGCGGCGAGCACGTGGCGGAAGGCTCCGCCGCGGACGCCGGCAACGGCGACGGGGACCACCTCGGCGGCCTCAAGGAGCTGGTCGAGGACCTCGGCGCCATCGACGCCCGCGAGGTCTCCTCGTTCCCCGTCGGCACCGGCGGCATCATGCTCCGCGTCGGCCGCTACGGCCCCTACGTCGAGAAGCCCAGCGACATCGAGGGCGAGCCCGGCCAGCGCGCCGACGTCCCCGACGACCTTCCCCCGGACGAGCTGACCGTCGAGCTGGCCGAGGAGTTCCTCGCCAAGCCCAGCGGCGACTTCGAGCTCGGCACGGACCCCGTCTCCGGCAACCAGATCGTCGCCAAGGACGGCCGCTACGGCCCGTACGTCACCGAGATCCTCCCCGAGGGCACCCCGAAGACCGGCAAGAACGCGGTGAAGCCGCGCACCGCCTCGCTCTTCAAGTCCATGTCGCTCGACACGGTGACCCTCGACGACGCGCTCAAGCTGATGTCCCTCCCGCGCGTCGTTGGCACCGACCCCGAGTCCGGCACCGAGATCACCGCCCAGAACGGCCGCTACGGCCCGTATCTGAAGAAGGGCACCGACTCCCGGTCCATCGAGACCGAGGACCAGCTCTTCTCCATCACCCTGGAGCAGGCCCTCGCCATCTACGCCCAGCCCAAGCAGCGCGGCCGCGCCGCCGCGAAGCCGCCGCTGAAGGAACTGGGCACGGACCCGGTCAGCGAGCGCCCGGTGGTCGTCAAGGACGGCCGCTTCGGGCCGTACGTCACCGACGGCGAGACCAATGCCACGCTCCGGCGTGACGACGACGTCGAGACGATCACGCCCGAGCGCGGGTACGAGCTCCTCGCCGAGAAGCGGACCAAGGCGCCGGTGAAGAAGGCGGTCGCCAAGAAGGCCCCCGCGAAGAAGGCACCGGCGAAGAAGGCGACGACGGCGACGGCGACGGCCAAGAAGACCGTTGCGAAGAAGACGGCCGCCAAGAAGGCGCCCGCGAAGAAGGCCACCGCCACGGCAGCGAAGAAGCCCACGGCGTAGTCGCCCGCGCGGCCGAGGAGGGCCCCGGCCCCGTCCACGTGTTCGGGCGGGGCGTCGGGTACCGCCCGGGTCCGGATAGGCTGGCGGAATGACGCGATCGGAGCAGCCGGCCGAGGAACCAATTCAGCCAACTGACGTGACCGACGCCTTCGCGGGCGACCTGGCCGCGGACTCACGCGAGCGTGCCGTCGGCGCGCTGCTGAAGATCCCGCCACTGCGCAAGCTGTGGGGCGCCCAGTTCACCGGCACCGTCGCGGACCGTCTCGCGCTGCTGACGCTCGTCGCGCTGACCGGACAGGCCGCCGTCACGACGGAGCCGTTCGGCGGCGGATACCAGGGCGCGGCCTTCGCCGTGGCCGCCGTGTTCGGGGCCAGGCTGCTCGCGACCCTGCTCTTCGGGGCGGTGCTGCTGGGCCCGCTCAGCGCGCTGACCGCGCCCAGCGGCTTCCTCGACCGCCGCTGGACGATGATCGGTGCGGACGGCGTGCGGCTGGCGCTGCTGATCGTCGCGCCGCTGTGGGTCGACTGGGTGCCCGGCTCGGCCGTGACCTGGCTGCTGGCCACCGTCTTCGTCACCGGCGTCGCCGAGCGCCTGTGGACCGTGGCGAAGGACGGCGCCGCGCCCGCCATGCTCCCGGCGCCCGCGCCCGGCGAGGGCGTGGTGCGCCCGGCCCCGGACCACCTGGACGCGCTGCGCCGCCTGGATCTGCGTACCGGATTCGTGGCGCTGCCGGTCGCCGCCGCCGCGCTGGTCGTGATCACGCTGTTCGGCAATCTGCTGGGCGTCGGCGTCGACTGGTTCGACGTGCACCAGGTCGCGCTGGCCTCCTACGTCTCCGCCGGGCTGTTCTCGGCGTCGATCGCCGTCCTGTACTTCCTCGAACTGCCCAGCGCCAACCACGTACGCCCGCACTCCCCCCTGGAGGGCCTGCGGCTGCCCAAGGACGCGCACGGCGCGCCCGAGCGCGGCCGCACCGGGGCCCTGCCGCTGCTGGTGCTCGCCGCGGCGGCCGTGGCTGGTGGGGTGGCCGCGGCCGTCGCGCTGGCCGTGCTGCACGCCGGGGACCTCGGCGGCGGACCGGTCGCGTACGGGCTGATGGTGCTGGCCCTGACCGCGGGCACCGTGCTGGGCATCCGGATCGCGCCGCGCACCCTGCCGGCGCTGTCGCGGCGCCGGCTGTTCGCGCTGGCCATCGCGGTGACCGGCCTGGCGCTGCTGCTCATGGGCGTCGTCCCGGACCCGACCACGGTCCTGCTCCTCGCGCTGCTCGCCGGCGTCGCGGGCGGTATCACCGCCAACACCGGCCACACCCTGATCGACCAGGAGGCCGAAGAGCCCCGCAAGGCCCGGATGACGGAGCACCTGCACGCCGTCGTACGGGTCTTCCTGGCCTTCGCCGCCGTCGGCGCGCCGATCCTGGCCGGGGTGATCGGCCGCCACCGCCTGGCGAACGGTTCCTTCACCTTCGACCACGGCGGGGCCGCGTACGCCCTGATGCTGGTCGGCGCGCTGCTGCTGCCGGTCGCGGCCGTCGTCCTGGGCAAGACCGACGACCGCCAGGGCGTCCCGCTCCGCCGCGACCTGCGCGAGGCGCTGCGCGGCGGCGACCCGGCCCAGGCCCCCGCCCCCACCGGCTTCTTCATCGCGGTCGAGGGCGGCGACGGCGCCGGCAAGTCCACCCAGGTCGAAGCCCTCGCCGACTGGATACGCGGCAAGGGCCACGAGGTCGTCGTCACCCGCGAGCCCGGCGCCACCGCCGTCGGCAAGCGGCTGCGCTCGATCCTGCTCGACGTCTCCAGCGCCGGCCTGTCCCACCGCGCCGAGGCGCTGCTGTACGCCGCCGACCGCGCCGAGCACGTCGACTCGGTCGTCCGCCCGGCCCTGGAGCGCGGCGCCGTCGTCATCTCCGACCGCTACATCGACTCCTCCGTCGCCTACCAGGGCGCCGGCCGCGACCTCGCCCCGACCGAGGTCGCCCGCATCTCCCGCTGGGCCACCGACGGTCTCGTACCGCACCTCACCGTCCTGCTCGACGTCTCCCCGGAGGCGGCCCGCGAGCGCTTCACCGAGGCGCCCGACCGCCTGGAGTCCGAGCCCGCCGAGTTCCACCAGCGCGTACGCTCCGGATTCCTCACCCTCGCCGCCGCCGACCCGGCCCGCTACCTCGTCGTCGACGGCGGCCAGGAGCCGGAGGCGGTGACCACGGTCGTACGGCACCGGCTGGACCAGGTCCTGCCGATGTCCGACAAGGAGATCGAGGCCCGCGAGGAGGCCAAGCGGCTCGCCGAGGAGGAGGCCCGTCGCCGGGCGGAGGAAGAAGCCGCCCGCAAGGCCGAGGAAGAGCGGCTGGAACGCGAACGCCAGGCCCAGCTCGACAAGCTCCGCGCCGAGGAGGCCGAGCGCAAGCGCCTCGCCGATGAGGCCGAGCGCCGGGAGATCGAGGAGCGCGAGGCCGAGGCCGCCGCGCTGCGCGCCGAGGAAGCCCGTCGGCTCGCCGAGGAGGAGCGGCTCCGCCGCGAAGCCCAGGAGCGTGCCTACGAGGCGGAGCAGGCCCGGCTCC
>Ga0307517_10005206_pt1 | contig 19707 bp, 20 predicted proteins | sample 23_EM_MG_FD_194515 | JGI IMG/M metagenome (GOLD analysis project Ga0307517, IMG submission 194515) | Populus trichocarpa ectomycorrhiza microbial communities from riparian zone in the Pacific Northwest, United States - 23_EM | ecosystem: Host-associated > Plants > Roots > Unclassified | place... | reverse complement strand
GGGGACGGTGGGGGACGGTGGGGGACGGTGGGGGACGGTGGGGGACGGTGGGGGACGGTGGGGGACGGTGGGGGACGGTGGGGGACGGTGGGGGACGGTGGGGGACGGTGGGGGACGGTGGGGGACGGTGGGGGACGGTGGGGGATGGCCGGGTGCTCTCAAATACATCCTATCCACGCCGCATCCACACACCCTCTGAGAGCAATTCTAAGATCACCAAATAATATATGCTAGCAATATACAGTACGAGGACACCTTTCGTCCGATGCCCTTCCTACACCAAAAATGGACATTTTTGGACAAACAATTCTCCGCGCTACCTATATAGAAACGCTTGAGTTCTTTCTATCAGCTAGGGAACCACTATATTTCAAACCTCTATAAGTAGAAGTATAAGGAATAAGAGCCACCTTCATGGTTCATGATTGCATCAACTAGTGTGAAAGTGACTTAGATTTTTGTATGCGGCTCTATACAAAAAAGTGCATTGCAACGGATACCATATACTTAAACGACATTTTCTCCATGCCTAAGGGCCCGTTTACCTATAGACGTCCGTCTAAAAGCCTAAAACGATGCCCACCGTTAAGCGGGGCTTGACAGTGGGGGAGTGTGCGCCAGAGTAGATAGCGTTTAGCTAGAGTAGGCAACGGAACTTTTTGACCATCTAGCTACAAGAATCTAGGACCGTGGGAAATTTGTCAAACACTTTCGCGCTGCTTGCCAGAAAACGCGGGAGACGCCACCGTCTAGTACAACAACGATTACAAATTTAATTTTTAGAAAGAGACAGACAGTTGGATGTAGGTAAAGAAAACAGAATTGTCGCACACCCAGCTAATATACTGTCTAGTATATAACTGAAAGCCCGTTTACATAACTGACTTTCTCCAACCGTCGGCACTGCCTCTGGTTGCTAGACGGCCGTCTATAGGTAAACGGGCCCTAAGTAATATTTAAGGATTCTGTAAATTTCTTCATGTCTACAGGTCTGCTAATGCGAGGACAAATTTTCGATGATTCTCATAGACATTGCACAATGCGAGAGGGTGGTCAAGATGGGCACTGTTGGTGTAAAAATGGCATCGGACAAAAAGTGTTATCCTAGTACTGTAGTAAAGATTAACCGGGGAAGTTATCTCTAAATTCTAGTTCTATTGTTTTCCAATATAAATTCTAAGCCCAACACCTATTATTACTATTCTTGTCGACTTAATACTGGGAAAGGAAATTAGACCCTGCCGAGTGAGACATTTGTGTGGGGAGCGGTGGGGGAATGGACCTTAGCTCTAGCTTGTCAGGCAAGTTGAGGAAAAGACAGAACAGGACGACAAAGTGTTGTCCGTCCTCGTCCTAGCCCAAGACGGACTACCCCATTGCGAACACTACCCAGGAAAAAGAAAAGCATGAGAACCAACAAGAGAAAAGCACAAGAACCTACAAAACAAAAAGTAACAAAGGAAATAAATCAAATAAACGTCATCGTAGGAATGGTAGATCCCTCCAAGACCCTCCGATCTTCACTAACAACCTGTTCTTCACAAAAATTAGCAATATATCTTATCACTTGAAGAATGTATTTTGAATGAGCCTACCACAAAGTCATTAAGCTGGGTCATCGTCATACTCCAAAACACCCTTCTGGATTAAGTGACGCCTGGTGGCTTTCTTGATCAAACGCCGGAGACGGTGAAAAGGCAGGGCGATGATATGATTTTGCTCCCAGCCACAGTTCCTCAGGTCAGCGAACTGACTTCCGAGAATATCATGAAGGGTTATCTCGAGTTTCTGAGATGCCTGTCTCCTTGGTAGGGGGAATAGGTACTAAATCTGGGGGTTAGTAAAAGTAGACCTGATAGCGGATAGTTGCAAAAAATCACCTTCCTACCACCATCCTTCTCCGCCCTGCCCTCACTCAAGTGCCACATTTCTACAAACCCTCTTTGCACCTCTGTCTCCCCCTCCCGGAGTGGTTCAATCTTGATGATAATCGCCTTGCTAATCATCCCTTCACTCCCCTCCAGCAATAGTTTAACATCATCTTTCAGCTTACCATATGGTTCCGCATACCCAATCTCAAACACTATAGTTGGCCAAAATCGTCCCTTAGGTACAATTGCACAGTCTGGGACTTTGGTTCTGGCAGAGTGTGAGCGGGATGTTTGTAAAAGTCATTATTTGAGCGCAACTTACATTCCTTCATATTGTGCTACGAAGCCCCGCAGCCGCCCCTCAGAAATTAATCCAAGATCATCAGGGTCCCATGCACCCACTGCCCCGCCTTCAGCAATCAATCGAGCTGCCCACTTTGACGCTATTCCGTGGATTTGCGTCGGCATTTCGATCTTTAATTGGCAGGTTGTGGGACGGTAAGAATATCTATATATAAGTTATTATCTTCTGCCAGTGCTGGTGTAAAATTCTTTGAATACACACGTTCTTCTTCCAATGTGCGATTCTAGCTCCGAGAGGTCTTCGCATGAAATATATAAAATATGATATTCATCCCTCAGAAGTACTAGTGAAAGTGCGTCGGGTGTCATTTTGAGACCCTACCAGTAAACCAGAAGAGAATGTGTGATTGTTGAACAGTGAGAAGGTGAGGCAAAGAGAATGCGGAAGCCCATTTTTAGATTTCCCAGGGGCAGGGGGAGGAAGAGAAACCGCAATGTGCTTGCAGACGTCTGAGTGGTCCTGACGACAAAGGATGAGGACTAGCACTGTCCGACCCGTCGACGGCAGTCCCACTGCAACCCCTGGTAGGCTCCGGCACCACCTCATCCCCATTTCTTTTTTTATCTCTTTTACTATTTTGATTTTCATTTTCAACCTTAACTTTAACTTGTTTGAGTACTAGTACCGCATTACATAGTTTCTTTCCGCCTGCCACTAGTACTTGTACTAGTACGTTGAAATAAGAGTTTTCTTCGTAATCTGTCTCGAATTTGCAATAAAACACGTTCACTTAACCTTTTATAGCTAAAACTAGGCTCATTTTGGATTCTTGCTCCCTGTGTTGATGTTTTGCTTCAGCCCCTGCTTTGTTTAAACATACTAGCGGCTGGCGAAACAAACTAGGTAATCTCCCATTGACCAATTTTGCGCGTCTGAAGTTGACAGCCGTCCACCCCTTCTAGGATGGCGCTAAGAGGACGACCGGATTCGCTGACTGCTTGGTCTAACGATTAGTTAGGGTCTACGCTAAGCGCGCCAAGTTTGTGACGAAGTCACAACCCCTACTCCTGGCTTGTTCGCAAGCAAGGCACTCTTTGGAAGAGAGTGCCCACTGGCATCAGCTCAATGGAAGAAATCAGCTCAACGGAAGATTCAATTTGTATGTGAATTTAAGAATCTCAAACCACAACCAAACATTCTCGGATGCTTTAAATGTCCTTCTGGCGTTCTCACACACTATTTTAAATCATTATAAACAAGGCTTCCATTTTCTTTCCTCTCTTTTACAACTTTTATTTTCATGTGGTGGGACTCTGGGTAGGAATTTGCGGGAATCCTCCTTTGAGCCGATTTCTTCGGTTGAGCAGATGGGCACTCTCTGGAAGAGAGGGTTGTGACGGAGTCACGACCTTGGCACGGTTAGGAGAGTGAGAAAAATGTTATGATAAATCCATGCGGCTCATCCCATCTCAGCCCATTTATTCAGTTACCTCCTCCACACCTATGCATCGAGAACACAGCGATGTCGCCTTCCTTGCCTAAATTATGTTCTCCAGAGCAATAATAACCCCGCAAGCCATCGCCTTCCTGTGTGACCCCATTGAAATCTCCTCCCAGGAAAACTGCGGCCTGCCCTTCCTATTGTGAATCACCGGCGCTCACCTCGAATTCCTCACCGCCAACAACCCCCACACTAGAAGTAAGAAGATGCTAGAAGAATCACGGTGGATCGTCCGTTGAGTCTGGAACTCGGTGAAGGAAGCGAAAAGAGGGGCAAGACACGTATCAAAGCGGGGAAGCAAAGAGAGGAGTGAGGGTAACTGGATGGCGTGAGAAGTGGCAGAAATCGTATGACGCTCATGCAAGCGTGGTCACTATGTTTTGTACTTAAGAAGCTTGGTTCACGCTCGATTGTTGAAATAGAAGTCACCGAAAATTCTCTGTCTCTCATACTTTATTGTTCTTGAACTCACACTGACGAATACGATCGGTATACATCCACAACAAAAATAAGAAGAATAACAGGAAAACATCATCACTCGTCCTTCCCGATCACCCCGACCCTTCCTCAGGCTTCTCTTTCCCTCGACTCCCATCAGCCCTCGCACCAAACTATTTTCTTTAAGAAATAAGATGCCTAGGGACCCTGCAACTGGAAAACGTCACGAGGCAACACCGTCGAACATGTCAAAGTAAGCGAAAAACACGCCTCAGGGGGGTTTTACTGCTATCGGCGAGGAAATCGATATATCAAAGAGTGAGGCTTAGAGGATTATACAGTACTGGAAGCAGTTTGAGGAACTCAAGCCCCCCCCCCCAAGAAATGGGGGGCCGTCAAAGCACCCGCCTGGTGAGACGAGGGCAGAGAGGAGGAGGAAGCATCGGCTGAGTTCCGATTTTGTTTATCTCTTCTGTTCCTAATCGGAGGGGGGGGTTACGGAGCTGGGAGGAGGGAGGAGGCTAACAAAGTGTTAGTGCAAAGAAGCTTGTAGATATGGAGAAGGTGAATTCCGAAATAGGTGGGAAGGTGGGAAGTCCCGCTGTTGGTGGTTGGGACAGCATCCTAGTGCCGATAGTAAGTCTAGCGATTAGCGATCGGGGTTTGCGCGATGATGTACCCGGCAGTGTGGTTGGGGTCGGCGAGGGAATGCGGGAGCTCGAATGAGGGCGAAGGTAGCGGCGGCGAAGGGACCAATGAAGTGAGGACGGGGCTGCAAACACACAAACCGGAAGCGAGGAGACTACCAACAAAACTCACCGGTTCAATAGACATCCCGTCCATCTCCCTGGATACCGTTCCGGTATTTAGTCAGATAGGGAAGGGCAAAGGAAATACAGCTCTACCCTAAGCTGAGGGTTAGAGACGCGAAGGGAAAATGTGAGGTGGTGGGGGTGGGGAACGGCTATGCATAACATATGATTTGTAGATGGGAAAGAAGAGCGAGGACCAACTCGCTTCGGGATGATCGGCGGTTGGTGGGTCTTGAGAGGGAAGGGAAAAACGGCCTTGGTTTTGGATTTTCCCGTAGACTGGGGGAGTGCTCAGCGAAGCAGCAACCTCGACCGGGCCTGGCGAATATTGGCGAGTGCCAGTATAATAGTTTTTGTTGGTTCGTACTGAAACGAAAAAACTTGGAATAGTGTATCTACATTTCGGAGCGTAGGAAACTACAAGCCAACAATCCCCACTATCAGGAAATCCCATCTGGCAAAAGAGACCACACAATTCGCAATCAATTCAACTCTCCTAAGCTAACCCACAAAACCCTTACTCAAGACGAGCTCTGAAGGAAAAAAATAAAAATCTAAGCGAAAAGAAAGTCCAACCTTGCCCGGTTGTCCGACTGTCTAAGTACAGGAGATCCTCCTCTTGTTGTCCGCCGTCCCAAACCCTCCTTCGTCTGTTCACAGTTCAAACAGTTCTTCCGTTGTGCCCTGGTGGGGGTGGTGGAAGGAAACGTGAGAGAAGTGAAAGATCGTAGCCTTATATAGAGTGGCCCCCACTTGTCCGCCAAGATCAGGCAACAGCCACCCTGTAGTAAACATGACAGCTCCCAGCCTACTATCTACCGTAAAAACTGTAATAATTGAGTGGTGTGCTATGTAGTCGCGAATTCCCTACTTGAGAAAAGGGGCGAAAAGTACCGCAGAAAAAGACGGCTGAGCCCCTCTGAGAGACATAAAAAAACAAAAAAACGAGAGACCTTACTAGAGAGGGCAACTCTAATTGCATAGCACACCACTCAATTATTACAGTTTTTACGGTAATACAAGCCCAGTGTACCTCCCTTCCCAAGAAAAGTCATATCATGAACCACTATCTATGCTCTCTAGGTTATCAGCAGACTAGCTAAGAAGTGCAAGCTAAGTGGAGCCAAATTATATCCGCAACGGCACTAAAGTTCAATGCCAAGCGGTGCCCTGCCAGAGAACTCCCCCCAGCCTGCCGTATCGGGGGTGCATGAGTTAAAGCTCCCGGGCTTCAACGAAGCAACAACAGCACGAGCGGCGAAAGTAAGCATTCCCACTGGGCTTAGCGCCGTTAGCACTAAGTCGCTAGAGTATATGCTATGGCATAACCCTTGATTGTTGTGCTCGGCACGGTACTATTTAGTCCCCAGGAGATACTCGAGTACATGTATGATACAAATAAAATGACTTTTAATAAGAAAAAAAAAACTATTTACAAGCCCAATTCATATTGAATATACCCCATTTCACATCCCTCCGAGTTCTCACCGTGCTGGAGAACACGAATATTTGCTTCCTCAATAACAGAAACCAGCCAACAACAATTGAATTATGCCAGGTCGCAGATGGGACTGAGTCGCGGGGGACTCAAACCAGGTCCCCGAAACGGGCCAAATCCGAACTTGGACTAGCTGACCAACAAGGAATTTCTTCAAAACAAGAGCTGAGAGGAGGCTAATTCCAAATAGAACAGCAAGAAAATTTGAACCTTATTACTTTTGGTCATCACTCATATCACTTGATTTTTAGCCAGAGTTCTCGTGAACCCCAAGACTAGCGTCACCCGAGCAAGTCTTGGGCTGAGAATTTTTCAGCCTAATCTTATTAATATCTCCTTTTCCACGAGCGGGCCGGCCATTATTCTACAAAGGTCTTCTCTCACTGGTGAGATCTCCAAGATTTGGGCATATCATGTCAGCAACTCTTCTCGGTACAGAGATTCTCAAATTTGCAGAACCTTGAAAATAATATTCATAAAATTTCCTCTGCCTCCTCCTATAGCGGATCTCCTAGAAGCTCCCCTCCAATTCGGCACGACAACAGAGCGAGAGCGATATTTCTCATACCAACTTTGACGACGATGTCGCGAATCATATTTCATCTGGAATACTATATCTTTCAGGTATGTAGGTTGAACCTGACGGCTCCGGGATATTAGGATTCAGATCCTCTTGTCCGATGAGCCGGTTTAGAACTCCGTGGTGTCACTTCTGGGTAGCCCACAGGAGCGGTGTCCTGCCATATTGTGTCCGCAATGTTGGGATTTATATCCTTGCTTTCCAATACCCACTTTACGACTCCCCTCATGCCCTCCATTTGTAGTATATTCGAGTGGTGATAAGCTACGCTCGATTTCTGGAGTGTTGGGATTGATGTCCTCTCGCCCTAGAAGCAACTTTACTCTTCCCTCGTGCCCACCCATTGCAGCCGACCCAAGCGGTGTTCTTCCATACTGAGTATCTGCGATGTTGGGGTTGATTCTCTCTCTTTCCAATAGCCCCTTACCGCCACCCCATGACAACCATGGCAGCACTCCGCAGTGCGTTCGGCCATATTTAGTGTCCGCAGTATTGGGATCGATATTCTCTCTCACCAATCGCAGCCTCACTATTCCCTGGTGTCATTTCTCCGCAGCCCAGAAGAGTGGTGTCCAGTGACATTCTGTTGGCTGATATGCTGGGGGTCCATCCTAGGTTCAAAGTGGGTTCAAATGTAGCCTCATATGCTATAAAGATAGCTATGATATCTACATTAACAGTTTTATAGGAGCTTGGTTGAAAAAGGTGGGGTACAGTTAAAGTTAAAATTGCTCGGTAGTCGTGTTCCGCCGAGCCAGGGCCAACAAACCAAACGATGTGCAGACTATGCCAATTGTGAATTATGCTGTAGGCGGGCCGGGTTCCAATTGCCGCCTTTGCCGTTCTTGTACTCGAGTACTAAGGGCAGTCCTGGTTGCCAGTGTATGTATATATGATAATTATCATGTTAAATTCTTGACAACATTTCATAAAGCCTTTAGGGCATGGATCGCCCCTTAACCCTAGCATGAGTTAGGGTCTTGTGCTCTATCATAGTGAGCTCATAATATTATCTAAGAATCAATATACGAGTACTAGCGTTTACTCACCGGGGAATGAGTGGGCCGTATTTCAGTCAGCCAGCTGCCTATAAAGCCTCCAGCATCACTCTAGAATAACTACATTTGACAAGCTTTGAACAAACCACGGATCACACAGCAGATCCGCCCACCGAATCTGGCCTAGAACAACTCTTGTGCGCCGCGGAGCACGGGGATGAGGGGGCTGTAAAGTTACTATTGGAACGACAAGATATCAATCCCAATGATCCAGACAACAAATCCGGTCGAACGCCACTCCTCTTGTCTGCAGAGCACGGGCATGAGGGAGTAGTAAAATTGCTATTGCAACGAGAGGATATCAGTGTTCCCAAGCGGCCAGTCCGGACCATGGGTCGGCAGTCCGGTCAGTCCGGCCATGGTTTTGAGAAGCCTGGGTCAGTCCGGCTTAAATTATCAACGGCCGCCAAAGCCTGCAGGCGCCCAGGCAACCGCCGGGTCGAGAGGATAGGCGGCCGCCAGATGCCCAGGCAAAGCCGCCAGATGCCCAGGTAAAGCCGCCAGATGCCCAGGCAAAGCCTGCAGATCCCGGGTAAAGCCGCCAGATACCTTGACAACGAGTGTTGCTCGTGTAAAACTCAACACTGATTGGCTGAGCTGTTCGCTTATGACATTTTAAATTGAACTACATAAATTAACCGACAGATACCTGGCCATTCATAGATATTTGCGAAAGCCGTCAGGCTGCTGGCTGCTCCCACCCCAATTAGAACAATAAATGCTACACGGAGTGTGTGCTTTTAGATCATCTTAAAGTCAATCAATGTCGCCAGCTTATCCATATATCCAATATCTAGTTCTTGTGTTTGCGTCTTTGACCGTTGCGCATTTATTCGGACACCCCACGATAGCCCTCCGAAAGGTTTTGCCTCTGGAAGTGAAGTTTCTAGCCGAGTGATCACATATTTGAAATGTTGAAACACTGGAAGTCACGTGTATCAACCCTAACCTTAATCTGTAGAAATGGCTTTCTGCAGATTAAGGTTAGGGTTAAAAACCTGAGGCCTGCAGGTCACCCAGGCCGGGCCCGGCTTTTTTTTTGGAAAGCCGGTTTCCCATAGTCCGGCCGTACCCAAAGCCGGACGGACTGGCCGGTTGGGAACACTGGAGGATATCGATCCCAACAAGGCTAACACGAAATACGGCCAAACACCACTAGAGCGGGCTGCACATGGAGGGTATGAGGGAGTGGTGAAGCTGCTATTGGGACGAAAGGACATAAATATCAACGCACCGGGTGCTGAATCAAACTGGACACCACTGGGGGGGGCTGCATGGGTTGGGCATGAGGGAATAGTAAAATTGCTATTGCAGCGAGAGGATGTTAATCCCAACACTGCGGACACCATATATAACCTAACACCACTCGGGCGGGCTGCCGTGAAAGGGCACAAAGGAGTCGTAAAGCTGCTATTGGAACGAGAGGATATTAATCCCAACAGCGGAAACACCAAATATAACTTAACACCACTCGGGTGGGCTGCCGAGAAGGGGCACAAAGGAGTCGTAGAGTTGCTATTGGAACCAGAGGATGTCAATCCCAACATGGCAGACACCAAATATGGCCGAACGCCTCTCGTGAGGGCTGTGAAGAACGGGCATTTGGGAGTAGCAGCGTTACTATTAACGCGGGAGGATATTAATCCCAACACCGCCGACGCCACGCGAGGCGGGTCGCCACTCTGGTGGGTAGCACGCCTCGGGCATGAGCGAGTAGTAAAGTCGCTATTGGAACGCAAGGATCTGGATCCTAATAGACGGGGCCCAACCGGCCAAACAGCTCTTGAGGAAGCTGAATCCCGGAAACATGAAGGGGTTGTGCAATTACTCGAATCCTCACTTCTCCCGCCAGAGAAGGCTCCCCCCAGCGTTAGCCTCCATTGTTTTTGGTATTATTTCGTTCATCGTCATTTTGACCCTTATCCTTCTCGTCATATTTTACCACCCCAAGCAGCCCTCCCCCATGACCAGCAGCTACTCCAGCGACATCCTCAAATTCATTCCTATCGTCTTGGTAGCAGGGCAATAGCCAAGGGAGTCCTATGGTGGAATATTGTGCATAATCCCTACCCTCGACCTTTGTCTCTTTTACTTTTTTCCGTACCATTCTTCATCTTTCTTTTTCCTTCCACGTGTCTCATTGAACACAGTTCATCTCATGCTATTACCCGCAGGCCCATTTTCTTCGTTTCTTTCTCCAGATTACGTTTTTCCTTAAGAATTCACAATCAACCGTTATTCCCCAGACTGTCAAGGCGCCCATTTGGGACCCTTAATCCACCCCGGCCCGACTCTGCTCTCCATGATTCAACAATGCCATGAGAGAAATTGGTTACTAGTTTTCATTATGAATTAACCTTTTCTCTTATTTCTTTGACCTTTTACCAATTTCTTTAAATTTTAAACTATGCTCTTGTTGTCTAGTATTGTTTTTGTAGGGGGGCATTTGGGTTGGTTAGCGGTTGACAGTCTAGGTGATAGCCCCTTTCACTTATTTTCGTTTCATCGATCGGGGGGAAGAGTTGTAGGTGTTTGGGAAACAATTGACCTCCGTGGTAAGGTGGCTGTCATTGTTGTGGTGGGATGTGGCCGGAATGGTTCTAGAAAAAGGGTTGTGGAAAGGAAGGACTCAGCCAGTTATTTTAGGTTGTATTGGAATATGGTATCTTCCTCCTGGTTTCTTTCTCCTCTCAAATGCTTCTTTTGACTCTCTATAATTCTGTTCTCAAGAAGGGTACCAGTTCGGACTTCGTCATACTTCCTTTATTATTGCTTTTGTTCATATACGTTTTCTTTGAATGTCCCCGTTCCTTGTTACGGAATTATGGTGGTAGAAGCGGGACTGAGCCACCTCACTATATATCTTGTCTATATCTGTCCTATCATTTTAGTATTAGTAGTACCGCATTAACTGGCAAGGACCGCTTGGTGCTAGTAGGTCGGTTTAAAGTGCAGCTAAGTTCGATTGATATTAGCGTGATGGAAAATGGATTTCAGAGCAATAGCGTAAGCGATTGTGGAGTTTAAAATGAACATCACGCTATATGTAGCCTGTATCAGCATAAGTCAATAGAGAAGCGGATATGCTCAATAGAGAGTTTGCGCAAGAGGACCTAGGTCTCCGAATCGAAATGGGAATATAAGACGAGGGCGGGGAGACTAAGCACAATAATAAGCGCCTGGCAATTATTGTAGAAAATACATCACAATGTCATACAATAAAACAACCACAGCGCAATCCAACTGGATTTTTATGACCAACAATAAAATAATTTTTCAAAGGAGTCCTCTAGGATATTTGATTAATGGTGTCAATAGTGCTAATTTTTTAATCCTTCTTTGAGAATATTCATGATAAACTGGAGGCAACACCATTAGAAATATTTGATGCTATCCCCTTTCGGGAAAGTAGGCAGCTTGTTATCGCCTAACACACAGATAATTCTGAATTAGGTTGCGCTCAGTCCCCTAAAATATTTTCACGAGTACGGTAGGTTAGGACCTCCTGCCTAACAACTGCTTTGTCACTTTTCTAGTGTCTTCCCGCTGGCTTCCCTGTGCTGTCGAGTCTACTATTGGCCGTTGCCTATTCCGGACACCTAACCTCACCCCAGCACTGTCTAGTAAAATAGTAACACTCTAAAAGTGGTAGCGATGACGCAGATCCCTCTCGCAGCTCGCTTATTCCAACTGCGCACCGGTAGTCTCCCTCTGTTCACCAATAAGGGTTATACCAGATCGCTCGGGCTTCGGTAGCGGCTATCGCCACGCGCGCGGCGCGCCAATCATCTCCAACTGATCGGCCCACCAAAGCCATTCCCGGTACCGGGTACCATACTTTAAAAGCTTGAATAATTAGATGGTATTCTATGTCGTTGGATATTTCTCTCTTAGTATGGTCAAGACATTTTTGGTTTTTTCTCCTTCGGAAGGCGGAAAGGGGCCGTATTTTTGCTATGGTGGTCCAAGGCTTGGTAGGACATCTATCAGGCAACGAGAACCATCTTAGAACGAGAGAGGAAAGGGAGTGAGTGCTAATAGACCGCGATGTCAGTTCACTGGTGGTGGGTTGGTTGTGCGATCAGTCCAGGGGACCAAACACAGATGTTACCTGTTTCTACCTAGACTTCGCAGCGCAAAAGGAGCAGTCTGTGGCCAGTGTCCCAGGCCCCACGTTAAGAGAGGCGGTTGGCTAAATGGAAAAGGTCCCAGAGGAAATAATAGGCCTTTCAAGAGCAGTAAATGGCCATTGGTGGATGGGGACCATGACTTTCGGATATCATGAGGACGCTACAGACCATCACGTACTTACTGAGCAAATTTGAATGCATTGATGCTTGCAACCAATGAGCGGCAGCGCATTGATTCAAGCTCCTTAATTCGCTACAACAATCCTCGAAACATCTCCACGTACATCTTCCCAGTGCCCGGTTCCTTTCTTGTCGTGACTGTGAACTGCAAATTTATTATTGGTCACAACCTCTAATCCTCCAAAGGCGGTGCAAGTGAAAATAAGAATTAGAAGACAACAATACCGGTACTCAAAGAATCCTGCCCCTGGCATTGCGCTACCCCATTCCTCCCCAGCCAGTGGAACCAAACGGGTCGCTACCTTGCACTCTCCTCTTTGGTTAAGCTATAATTATTTAGCTCTAGCCTGAGTTGAGTGAGGGCAAACTAGATATGTTCCTTCAATTTGCCCTCAAATCCATCAATTTTATTTTTTCAGGCTTCATTTCCACACCATCAATTTTTTTCTCAGGCCTGATACCGCCTGCTGCAACATCATACCTGAGCTTCGTCTCAACCGCACTGTCATACAAAGACTTTGCCCCTTACTAGTATACTAACTAGTCAATATAAATGCGCATGGAATGATTCAGTGAAGCTTACCGTCATAAATAGAAGTTCACCGGGCCACTTGAGGATGCCCCTCCCCCGATTCCCTCATCCCACAGTTTGAGCCATTAGCGAACGGGTTCAAAATATGCACAGCCTCTGGTAGGAAAAAAATGGTGAAACGGGAATCTGGTTTCGGGGGATTTGATTTGATTGGAGCATTTGATGTGCTCGAGCCAATTGAGCAACCGTGTTTCTAGCATTTAATTCAGGCATTTCCAAATTTTTTCAACTAGAGACCGTTCACCCGAGCTGCGCTCCGCCGTCGAGGTTCTTCGCCCGGAAGTGTGTGTGTGTAGAATGTGAACCCACAGAAGAAAGGTTGTGAAACGAGGAAGAACTAGGGTGGCCTGAGAAAGGAGAAATGGTCGGAGGGAAAAGGGGGGAAGGAATGAGAAGAAAAGGGGAAAAATAATAATCACAGAAAAATAGGAGCTACCATTTATTCAAGTAACAAGAGTTCTCACCCATCCCGCATTTGACTATGGAAGATTTCAGTTGAGCAGAGATTTTTGAAACAATTGAGGCACCAGTACACAAACGAAAAAGAACCCGACATCAGCCTTGTCAAACTTCCACCAGTCCCTCCATTTCACCCAAAGAGCCAAACTACCCCCCTCCCACATGTCCACCTACTTCATTACCCATCCGCGTACCGCTTCCTCTCTACTTCTTAAGCGGTTCGGGGATTAGCTTTAACTGCAGTTTCAAGCAGGAGGTGGGCAAGGTTGACTTACAGTATTCGCATCGAGAGTTTCCCTTATTGCGCAGCCCTCCAGACATCATCATAATAATCTCTGAGATCCTGTGCGGTGAAAGTGAAATCCCCCTCACCACGGCTTGCAACTGGCGGGCGAAGGAAGAGTTTCTGGAAGTCGAGCCTCAAGGTACCTCCACTAACAGCCTGCGCATTGATGGTGATTGTTTTCTTGATTGTCGGTGTGGCTATAAGCTGTAGGTTTGGCATGTTGTCTATTTCCCAATGCTGAATGTGGATGGTTCGGGTCGTGGTGGATACGAAAAAGAGAAGAACAATTTTAACCTCTCCGTGAGAGTTCGCGAGCCACCACTGTGCATCCACCACCAATCGCTGAAGGGATTCGGAAACCCCACACTCCAAAACCAAAGTTGGCCAATCAGTTTCAAGAGGGCGAGCCACCCAAGGTTTGAATCCTCCATCCGCTTGTTTTCCGTTTGAATCGCCTTGATAGGTAGTACGACCGACACTGGGAAGAGCACGTCTCAATCCCATCCCTCCAACCTTCTCCATCAAGGAGGAAATGAACGCCTCAGTAGCAAATTCGTGGGGCCCGCTCGGCACAATTTTGACGATCAATGCTTTTGGATCGTTGAGGTACATAAAGCGGAGGCTTTTATAGTGTGTGTCGCGGACGTGCTCAATATTCGCAAGCTGGTCTTGGGTCACAGGGGAAAAAACCATATACAAGCTAGGGTATTCGTCAGCATTAGCTGAACGCAATTTTTTGGCTTGTGATTCAATGGCCCCCATGAATGACTGCAAATCGCAAAACTCCTGGTGTTCTACACCCTCTAACCCTTTGCTAAGATAATAATGCATGTCGGGCAGTCGACTAGGTGCTAGAGATTGGATGGCGGAGGGGATTGGGGGGACACCCATTTGCTCGGCAGGCATGGAGGACATTCTTTCCTTTCGTTGTCGGTAGATATTGGAGAGTGTGATACGACCTGAGTGGTATCGGTATCAAAGACGGTGGGTGGTGGATTTTTTAAGGTTCTGAGAGAGAGGAGCTGTGGTTGCAGCATAGAACCAAGCGTCGCTAGTGGGCTTTTCAATTCAGTGCAGTGTCACTGGTCACGTGGCATCTCTAGAATTGTCACACTAGCACAATTTACCGGCCACACGTGATAGGATCACAATCTGTCCGTGCGGCCTGGAAGGGTGTCTATCCTGCGACCTATGTCCTCTTCCTTTAACAAAAAAGACTACCCTACGCAACGTATGTGGATCGTGCGGGGCTATCTAGCTTAATGGGAAAAATGTAAATTATAACCTCGACTTGGAGCAAAAAAGACTATACACAACTTTTGTTGATTCTGCGGGGTATCCAACTGGATGGACTATATATATACCATAAATTATGACGGTTTTACCTGAGGATGGCTGCCCCCCCGTGGGTTTTTCTAGGATCCTAGATACAACTTGGTGAAAAGCTACCTCATGTTGGTCCGACACAAGAAACCACCCGACTTCTGAGTGCATATAAAACGTCTGGTCGGAGGCAAAGCCTAACCCCAGGAGTCTCTTCACGACCTCAAACTATCCCCCAGAGATATCAATTCCGAGCATATTATTTGATCAATCGAGTGATATCTGGTGAGTATGATTTGGTGACCGGCAACTGGTCTGCACCCCCGAAGGGAGAAGGGCAAGGAGCATGCCTGGAGAGGGATTGCGTTATCATACCACCCCCGACTTACCCTTTTCCAGAGTGAATTACATGACTGGGAAAATCATGCCTCGCTATCATAGGAAAAAACATGCAAGACTCAGAAGAATGTCAAGCCAAACCGGAGGTTTTCAATCAGAACAAAAATGGACAAAAATACAGATCATAATATGGTTCGCACAAGTAGGTAGGCACAACCCTAGAAGATGCCGGAACAAAAACACTGAACATGTATCCATTTTTTTTTGCCTTTTCTCAGAAAATGTGATTTTAGGACTAGGTGATAGGAGCCTTTTGTTAAGGCTACGTTGTCTTATAATACCAATGGACCTTTCATTCGCTGTTCCAGAAGCGACCGTTCCCATAGCACCAAAGCTATTCGGTTAACTTAAACTGACCGTCTGATTCAGCATTCACTAATCAGCCGCTTGGTGAGACGATTACATGGGAGCGGAAACCCTGTGGTCGAGAATGATGAAGGCGGGTAAAAAGGAGGCCTACAGTCCTTTTCATCATTGACCGGTTGCAGCTTATTTTAACGAACAGGAAGTGCGTTAACCAAACATCAAGTCTTCCTCATGAACGGTCCCATTATGGTAGAAGCGAACTAGTAAATCTTATCAATTCCCTACTCGAACGGTCCGTTCCGTTACCAACCGAACGCAGCCTAAGTAACGGCTCCCACAGAGAACGCAGCCAGAGATACCTAGGCAACAACAACGTGAGGCCACCAGTGATGCAATTCCTCTCGTCTCTAACCTCCCTGCTAGCAGCTCAGCACAAATACTCACGTCCATCCTGTTGTTGCTTCGCTAGGACCCGGAGGCTTCAATTGATGCACCCCCCGATACAGCAGACTGGGGTGAGTGCTCTGCCAGGCAACCCCTCAGCCAGCCCTGCCACAGCTTGGCACCGAAGTCCAGTATGAATCAGCCAAAACTGGCGGCACTCACCAATATTCACTAGGGTCGAGGGTGTTGCCTCGCTGAGCACACCCCCAGTCTGAAGGAAAATCCAAAGCCAATGGTGGTCGATTACCACATAAAAATCGTTTAGTTCTACCCCTCCCCGATCAGACATTTCGTATGCACTCACAAGTCGCGTGGTTTCTTGTGTCAGGCGGACAGAAGGTAGATTTTTGCCAAGTTGTATGCAGGACCCTAGAAAAGCCCACAAGGGGAAGTCGTTCTTACACACAGCTGGCATAATGTATGGTATATATATTTTCCACAAAGTTGAATACCAGCCCCGCAGAATCAACAAAAGTCGTGTATACGGTAGTCTTTTTTGTTCCAAGTGGAGGTTATAATTTTCATATTTCCCATGCAGCCCCGCATAGCCCACAAAAGCTTCTTGCCGTAGTCCTTTTTAAAAGAAGAGGACATAGGTCGCCGGATGGACACTCTTTTAGGCCACCCGGACAGATTCCGATTGGTGGGCATTGCATGAGGGAGCGGGAGGTGATCAGTGAAATCTAGCTTAATTATCTAGCCTGACTCCCGGAGAGTCCATGGCCTACCCTGACAGAACGGTCTCAACCCTCTCCCCTTACAGCCGGAAAGCTAGATACAGAGACCCCGCCCGGTAAAAGCTCAGATCCCCAGGGCCTCGCCCCCCTGGGGGAGCTGTGGAAATAAATTTACGCTATAATATACTATACTCGTAACTAGACAGCACTTGTGAACATGTCAGCTATTGCAAGCTGCCAAAGTTCAGTTTTTTTTGTTCAGATCTTGGTGTCTTGCAATACGGGTCGTGGGCACAAACGTCGTTCAATTAGGGTACGAGCAATCACCAACCAGCCTAAAATGTACTACAGAGCTAATAAATGTCCTGTGCACTTCTAGTATGATAATATTATCATTGTTTGATATTGATGGTTGTAAGCCGGAATTGGGATGCTTAGTCAGGAAGCTGTCTGGGCTGTCATTAGTAGCGGGTCTCTCGCGTCTTTTCCAAACTCCTCTCACTTCTCTGGCACACAAGTGTTTTCTTCCGGTGGGCCAAATCAATCAAACTGGCCTTCCCACAACTCATATTTCGCCTTTCTTATTCCTCTTGTTCTCACCTTCGGTAAAGCTACTCCTATCACGTTCCATACCCAATTAGCAGTTGTGTAAACGCTCCTTTCCATCCGCCACCTAATTGTTTCTGACAGAAGTGACAACTGCACTGGCATGTAAAGTAAGCCGGATTGGGATATTTGAGTGATATCTAATGACGCTTGCGTCCACAAGTCAAAGCTCACAGGAATAGATCTCTAGAATGGGACATTGGAAGGGTGCGCAGGGAACTCGAGTGGCCGCCAGCTTGTGGGAGTAGTAGCATTATATATTATGACCAGTGTAAGAAGTGCTTATATTTCCATTAGAATATTTCAAGAGGTCTAAATCCAGTAAGAGGGGGAGGGGTAAGCTTGTGCCTGGACAAAATTAACAGCGGACTAGGCAACGGGAAAAACTTCGGCCATGACAACACCACTCCCCCACCAACAAACAACACTATAATAGAAACAAAAATACAAAATACAAACCAAAAATTTGAGTACACGGTAGAATATATATAATTGAGATTTGGAGAAATTTCTTCAGGTGGTGTTGGAAGTGCGCGGTGGTGGGGAGGGGAAGGCCCCATTACCGTCCATCGTTAGTGCGCGGTTAATTTTGTGCACTGACCATCTAACCATGATCTAACTTAAATTACCGAAAACCCAAAAGTAGAGACATCTCCTAAGAACCTTCGACTACATACCCCCCAACCCAACTATTGATAACCAGGGGAGCTACTCCTGCCCCCAGAGCCAAGGTTATAAGTGAAAGAATAAATCAACCAGAAGCATAATGGATGCCCCTCTCCTCGCCAAAGATTGTGTGAAAATGCGAGCTGGAGTGGTTAAGACATCGGTTTGGTAAAACTCCAGCTAATTTTAGTACCACACCAGATGACAAATATCGTAGGATTATTGGTTGCCCTATCTGTCACGAGGGAGGACAAGGGGAGGCTGTAGCCTCGGAGGGTGGGGGGAGGAAGGAAGGAGACATCGTTTGAGAAGGAATGATAGCTGTAAGATTGAAAAGAACTTGCTGAAATACTACTGGGCTGTTTAATCCTACTATGAGTACAAGGTTATGCGACTCGGACTTTAGCACGAGTGCGGTATCATAGTCTATGTTGATATTTCTTCTCATCATGAGTCTAGTGGGGGGCAAAAACGTACGGGGATACAAGTACAGGACATAAGTTTTGTAGGTTCCATAAGCGAGGTCTACCACTCTCAACCTGTGTAACCTACAAAACTTATGCCCTGTACCTCCGTATTACGTGTAAAGGCAGGCATCAACATGAGATTGGTTTGCCACATTTGGGTGGCTTGAGTGGATTCCACGCAGCTGGCTATTATAAGAGGCTGAAGACCCCCGCTTTTGTTCATCGCCCAGAAACTCTTCAACCGAGAATATTCAATAACTCCTCCACAATAGCGGAAATGTCTCAATATCACGCTAACTCCTTTAATAACACGAACTCTTTTAATAACACAAACTCTTTTAATAACGCGAACTCTTTTAATAATGTATGGAACAACTGCACTGTTGCCGATGATCGGTCTCAACTCCTAACCTGGCTATCACCACTAGAGCCCAGGCTGCGGCATCAGGATATTCAAGAGCGCCGCGTCGACAACATTGGGGAATGGCTCATGCGAACCGAAGAATTCAGAAGCTGGCATGACGAGAGTGGGGAAGGTGAGGTTGATAAGGCAGTCTTATTTGGCTATGGAGATCCAGGGGCCGGGAAGACATTCATCAGGTAAATATTATTCTTGTGGGGGGAAGAAAGAGTTAGTGCTAACATGCCGCGATGTTAGTTCGCTGGTAGTGGACAGGTTGTGCGACCAAGCTAGAGGACAAAACACCCCTGTTACGTGTTTTTACTTTGACTTTGCGGCGCGGAAGGATCAGTCTGCCACAGCCATGCTGGGTTCTCTGTTGAAGCAGATAGTTAGCGGAATGGAAACGATCCCGAAGGATATATTACGGGCCTTTGAAGAGGGGAAAAAGGCGATCGGTGGACGGGGACCGCAACTTCTTGATATTGTCAAGATGCTACAGAGCATCACATCCCCACGGCGCACATTTGTGTGCATAGACGCTTTAGACGAATGCGCGGCGGTGCATCGAGTCAAGATCCTGGATTCACTAAAACAAATCCTGGAGAAGTCCCCGCGCACACGAATATTCATCACTGGGAGGCCCCATATTCGGGCCGAGATGGAAAAGCGTCTTGGCGGAAAAGTGATAAGTGTATCTCTATGTCCTA
>Ga0307517_10005205_pt1 | contig 19707 bp, 24 predicted proteins | sample 23_EM_MG_FD_194515 | JGI IMG/M metagenome (GOLD analysis project Ga0307517, IMG submission 194515) | Populus trichocarpa ectomycorrhiza microbial communities from riparian zone in the Pacific Northwest, United States - 23_EM | ecosystem: Host-associated > Plants > Roots > Unclassified | place... | reverse complement strand
GAAACCGAAGAGCCAAATACCTCTTCTTCGTCCTGTCTCTCGTCGTTGGCCCGCGATTAATTTGGGTTGTAAACAGGGCTTCATGGAGGGTTGTCATGCAACAGGTATGTCGCGCGGTGGAATTCCAAGAGATCAACTCACATTTCGCAGTCACCGCCGCTGGCAGTGTTATGGATCTACAGCATTTTCCAAATGGATCTCGGCCCAGCAGTGCTCAGCTTGATATTCGTAGGAGTGTGGTTCTTACAGTCAGGTCTGAAGTTCTTTCCATAATACTCATACTACACAGAAATATGTATCCCACCACGGACTCATCGAATCACCAATGGACATTCCAACTGACAGCTGTTGCTGGGTTGCAAAGAGCGGATCTGTCGTCTGTGCCCTTCTGCGAAACGATGATACTATCGTTCTTCGCTCGATAATACGCCGAACTCGAGGTGTGCGCTTGGCCTCGGAAGGCACCTTGTAGGAGCGGATCGATGGTGGCCTTGAAGAGCCCATCGAGAAGGTGAGGAGCAAAAGGCGCTCGGCCCTTTCCGTGGGGACTGACACGTCACACTCCTGGACCTTCGTCAAATTCTGCCCGAAGAACATCGACTTTTTGCTAAAATTTGTTCAGCTCTCACCGACTCGCGAGAGACTCTCGGACGGTGAATTACCTTGCTACTGGTAGAACGACCTTCCATCACCGCTCTCAGCACACGGAACTGCCATCTTAGTCTGCGTCCAGCCTTGTGGCCGATGATGCTCGCGTACTTATCCAGCTGGTGGGTGAGCGCCTTGTGAACCCGATCATCGCGAGCAAAATACCAGGTCTAGTACCCGGGCAGTTAGTCAGAGAAAACGTAGGCCAGAACAAAACTCACCGGTATTGGTCCAGCGTCCGGGAGAAAGTCTAGAGCACAGTGCCAAGCAGCCATCATGATGAGATCTGCAGTGGCATTTGCGACGCTAGGTAGGGGTTACTTCTGCGACGCCACGTATCTCACAGAAGTGGACTCACTAATCCTCCAATGCTGATATATAGTTTGCTCTGCCGAGTTCGCGTGTAGCAAACTTTCGAACACAAGTCTCAGCGGCTGTTACTGGCTTCCCTTCAGTCCCCGAGCGCAGTGCAATGGCAATGGCAACTGTCTGGTCTTGAACCCATCTCTCCCCTTCGCTCATGATCAGAGTCTGCATAAAGGAGGCAATTAGGTCGTTCTGTCGGCTCTGAAGACCATAATCGATCGCGAGCTTCAAGTTTGTTCCTGCGCAGGAGTAAGTAAGAATGGTGAATGCTTAATAGCGGCCTCGGACTTACGCAAAGCTCTCAGGAGGACCTTGGTTTTCGGGAGGTTGACCTCCTCGTCGGGCAGGTGATTGACCCACCTCGATAGGGCACCGAGTATAATAACGGTAACGTCAGAATGCGACTTTCCGATCCTCATTGAGTGGACTAATGGCGTAGCATCGCCTGATTTCTTCAATAATACCTGGCTGAGTTGTAAGTCTCGGTTCGTGTTTCTCCAGTCAAGACCCACATGGAACGCACGGTCACGGACTTCCATGAGGAACATGATATCCTTCTTTTCGATCGCTCTGAATACCTCCCATGACTACAAGAGTTAGTCTCGATAGATCGCTTTGTAGGTTGGGAATACAAACTTGGGGTTCCGAGTCTTGCCATAACTTCGCTCCCACGGAAGTGGGCTTTGACCCACCCGAGATCCTCGAGAAAAGGCCCTTGCCAAAGATAGGCGAGCGTGGTGTGGTCGGGGTTGTAGGAGTTGCCGACTCGCTGGGAGTCTCTTCGGATGCCGGAGATTCGGGGGGCGGGGATGGACTATGACGCAGTTGTCTTATAACTAACTTGTGCATCTCCTCCTCGGCCTCACGTTCGAGCACTCCTACATGACCAGAATGTAAATGGCTGCCCGTTAGCCAGAAGTAGGCCACCTGCATACCTGTAGAAGGTAGTCTCTGGGGAAGACATGGCGAAGATCTGACTCGCTTGCGTGGGGCGGGGCCACTGTGCGGGGTATCGCCCAGTTGTTCTCTTGACTTGTCGAGCTTGTCGAGAACGAATGCGTTGTTGAACATGTAGCGTCGGGTGGTATAATGTAAGCGACATCCGCTTGAATCCAATACGGGGATGGGAACAGCCTTGAGACCACCCTAACTAGACAGGGGCACTCGATCGTTAAACCAACTCAAGCGGATTCACCGCGGCCACAACCACTACAGCCCCTCGCATGCCAGACACAATTGGGGAGGAAGCCGGCCGCGCTTCGGTTTCGAAAAGACCTCGAGAAACTCCCGAATCCTACCGATTTCCCCCACCCAAGCGCTCAAAAATAAACCAGGACCCTGCGACCCCCACAGAGTCCACCGTAGGTTACGATGCATGTCCCATGCCTAGAGTCGCGGACTACTTCTACGAGGACTTGATCCCAAAAGCCCCGGAACTGTCTCAGGTCTTTCCGACCCTCTGTCACGACGCCCATGTCGTCCGTAGGTGGTTGGGATCGGATGGGTGCGCTATTTACTGGAAGGCGGTTATGGAGGGCACCGATAATACGACAAACGCTCCCAAACTGCCTCACCATCTGGCAGGGCCTATTGCTCGTTCTCTCACAAAGTTACGTAATCCCCAAAGTGGATCTCACAGCCCAAAATTCCACGCCCTCTGTGAAGCACTTAGGTCGCACCTTGGACTGGGCGACGTTCATAGAATCGTGGTCTTCAGTGAGTTTCGATAGCTTGAGTTCTTGCCAGAAGCTGACCCCAACCAGTGCGTCATGACGCGGTTGCACGAGTCATTGTACGGATGCTGATGGATCGCGTCCATGACGGCGTGAGACCAATGCTTGCTCAGGACTACGGGGATCAATTAACGAAGGCGAATTTTGTTCTAGATCTGCTACAAGCATATTCTGACCTCACACAGGCGAAGGAAGCCGTTGAACACGGAAAGTCCAACGTACTTGTAACTACACAACTCCCCGTCGTCCTAACCCTCCGAGCGCCAGTTCTTATCATGTACGTCGGGCCCATATTCATCGTCCATATTCTAAGCCCTTGTAGGTTCGACGAACTCCCCTGTCATCTGACCCAAGTACTCTGTCGTGGGGCTACCACGGATCATTTGGTTCGAATGGTGGAACGGGGCAGACTTCAAGACACGAAGTTTTCACATCCCACCCCCTCCGATGCAGCAGCCCGGGAATGGATGACAAAAGTTATAAAACTAGGCGGAGCCATCCCACCCCCATCAATCTATATCCATCCTTCCACCGAATCCCCTCCCCCGCTTTCCACAGACCGGAGGCTTCGAGACACAACAACTGCTGCTTGGCTATCTCCTTCCGATGCGCTGACAGTAATCCATCTTATCCTCCAAGAGCGATCCAAGTTCGGTTTTGGCTTCCCTGGTCAATGCAGCGTGTATCTCTCGGAAAGGGACGGGAGTCCGCGGTATGTTTGCGGGATAAATATCCCGGGGTTCAAGACCAACCACAAAATCGAAGAATATGGCCACTCCAAGTTAGAGGCGCTGGTTTCCGGTTGCCTTAGCGCCTGTCGGCTCCTTCAAATGAGTGGTTTGCTCGAACCAGCACACTTCCCCGCCGTATACCCCTTCGTGCCCAACCCCCGAGCAATCGAACCACAGCAGTCAAAGAAGGCAAAATCGAGCGGTGTCCGAACCCATCCTCGGAGGACCCCACTTTTCTGGTCACTACCTGCTGAGACTCCAAGGGGTCTCTGGCACCCTACCGTTGTATTTATCGACGGTTTGATGGGGGAGTTTGGCCTGCTTGCCATTCTGACACGACATCCATTGCCAGCGATCTCGGATTTCCCGTTCTTCTCAGGAAAGCCTACGGATGTGCGATTACGGAAGTGCCAACCAGGACATTTCTCTCAGGATGAACTTGAAAAACTGCGTCGCGCCACCCTCCGGATCTTGCGGTACGTTGGCAACAAGCCATTCGTCGGCAACCTGAACCAACTTCCCTATCTTCTATTCCCCTTGGTACCCGAGATCACGCTCCTGAACTCTCTCCGTGAACCTTACTGGGCGCACGAAGGACACCCACGCCTGGGCAGCCCATGTGCATCTGAAGTCGTGATGAGCATGGCCGCCTCCGCGTTCTTGCCCATTACGACTGACAGCACTAAGGAGACCATCAAGGACCTCGACGACGCTGTAATCCAAGATAGGAAGGTTGAGTACACGAAACACTACTTCGTGGACAAGATCCGTGAAGACCTCACGCCGTTGCATAAACCTCAAGAAGGGGAGGTGAGTGTCTTGTAACTCGGCCTGCCATCCTCGTTCATGTCTCCACAGCGCCAGTACGGGCACGAAAGCTATTTGGAGCATTGCAAGGCCCGCGTCAAGGATTTCCAAGGTATTAAGAACCTTGACCAGCCGTTGGTGGAGGTCAAAGTTGCTCCTGGTATTATCAATCGACTCGACCTCTCCCCCAAACCTCAGACAACCGAGAAGAGCGCCCCTCAAAGTAAGCCGAACCCTTCTTGACGTCCAATGTGACTGCAACTTTCTGCAGCATTCATCCCCGAGCTTTGTGTCAAGTCGACTGTTCCTGCTAGGTGTGTCATTTTATCCTACCTAAACCTGGCATTTACGACTCTGGGTTATTTTACAGCATCGCAAGAACGGCGCTCACTCTGCCTCCGATCATGACGAAAATTGACGAGATTCTGCTTGTCAAGGAGCTCAATGCGAGGATGTTTGATAACGTCATCCGGGAGGACCTTTTGCGAGAGGCCTTGACACCGCCTACTGCAGAGGCAGAGTCCAATTATGAACGGCTGGAGATCCTCGGTAATGATAGATCTACCTTTTTCACGTCCAAACGATCCGACCCATTTGGACAGGCGATGCTATCTTGAAGTATTTGATCTCGTGTCATGTCTTCATGCACGACTTCAGTACTCAAAGTCACCTACACGCTCACCGAAGGGACATTATCAACAACAAGACGTTGTACCAACACGCGGTGAACGCTGAACTCCCCCAGTTCATCCTGTCAAAGAGGTTCTCGGTCAAGACATGGTACCCGGCGAGCATCTCCGTCCGGAGCTCTTTCAATCTTGTGCCAAATGATGAGATGTTACCCACCCCGGATGACAAGTCGGCCGCGGATCCGGGTGACACCGGGTATGCCGTTCATAAAGATGCGAAAACACACCAACTGGGGGATAAGGTCCGACCTCACACGATCCACACAAAGGGTTCCTCTGACACTTGGTCGATATTTAGGCTCTGGCTGACGTTGTTGAAGCCATCCTCGGTGCTGCGTACCTTTCTGTCGGTTTCCCTGGTGTATATGTCGCCGCGCAGTCGTTCGCGATTCCTGTGCTAGAGTACGATGTTACCTCGGATATAGGCCAGAGGGTGCTCCCTGAACCCCCAGCAGAAGTGTCTCCCCTATTGGGATCGGGTACCATGCAAGCGCTGGAGGGAATTATCGGCCATAAGTTCAGAAGGGTGTATTATCTCGTACAGGTGCTGGTGAGGAAATCCATTCCTTTGCTTTCGCTCCATCGATTTTCAATGTGACCCGATAGGCAAACAAAACAGCACCTCAGTATCAGAGTACCAGCTGCGAACGACTTGGTTTTATTGGCGATGGCATACTGGATTTCCGTGAGTTATTTTCCACCACTGGCGAGCATTTGTGTGACCGTCGCGCTTCAGTGACAATCAGATACCTCTACGAACGCGAACCAAACTTGGCCCCAGGGAGCCTGACACTCTTAAAGGTCCGTCTCGCCCGAGCTGAGGATTTCTATTACCGCGCTGACAACGGCGCGGATAGTGTGCTATGGTTTCAAATTCTGCTTTGGCTGCTTTATGCGTCAAGTGCGGGATACACCAACTCGTGGACACAAGAGCGTATGGGATTTCAAATGTTTTGAACGCCTACGTATCCGCGGTCACAACAGCACTGTGGGCGGAACAACGAGCTTCATCGCGGGAGGGCAGACCCCATGGTCAATACTGGCTCCGGCTCCGAGCACCCAAGGTACGCCCACTGACCCCGGATGCGAGGGAGCGCTCTGACAAGCGTTTGTCAGGCACTCTCAGACGTCATGGAAGGTATCCTTGGGGCTTTGTATGTCTCGGACAACTGCACCCTCGAAGGAACGGAGAAATTCTTTAGCAAAGTCTTCAAACCGTTCTTCGACGAGTTTGTCACTTTTGAAATGCTCGCCCACCACGCGGCCGACGCAGTGTTGGAGATGTTGAATCGATTGGGGTGTCGGCAGTATTCAAGAGTCCACAATGTCGAAAACGGGGTCCATTCATGCAAGAGTGAGTCCGCCCTCTCCCAGTCCGCCCGTATTCCGCTAAAGCACAAAAGTCGTCTGGCATGGGAATACGCTCTGCGAAGCCCAGGACACCAATTTTGATGTAGCGATGCAAAAGGCGAGCGAGAAGTGCTTGCAGATTTTGACAGAGAAGCCGAAACTCTTGAGGGACGCATGCAACTGTCTGACCACGCAACCCGCCGGGGGAACCAAGCCCGGTCAGAAGAGAAAATAAATCTATTCGTTGGTTTACCCGTGGAGAAAACGCTAGTTTACTTCTTGGACCTAGGAGCGGGATTAGGCTCTACCACGGCATATCCTATGTTACAGTGTCTGGGGAATCACTCACAGTTGGTAATAAGAAGCAACGAATGGAATAGAAAATCCGGTGCTGAGGTAGAGGAAGGTCTTGATGGCGAAAGGGACCTTCTTGTCGTAGTCGAATGGGATGTGCTGAAATTACATGTTTGTCAACCTTCGTGCTTGGAAAGCGAGGGTTTCTTTGAGAAAGACGGACCTTATATTCGCCGTGCATACCACGGGACTGAACGAGCACGTTAGAACGCGCAGAACGAGCGGCCAGACGGGGAGCACGAGCGAGCAAAGACATGGTTTGGAAGAATGAAGTGGTGGTTTTTCGGAAGAAAGCGTGTGAAGCATCCTCCCATGAAGATCAATTCCGACAACCAGCCAGTTCGGTGACCCGGCTCGACCACCCTCCTCCCCAATTTCAATAACATCACCCCATCCCATTTCCAGGGATCTGCTGCCCGCCAGTCTGTCTGCGGATGTTAGAAGAGGAGGAAGAACTCGACGATGAGACTATTCAAGCGAGAGTGGATGCCTCGCTCGCGAAGATCTATAGTGTTACTTCTACTTGGTTGAAGCCCAAGAAAACACCTTCGGCTCCCAAGAAAGACCTCGAAAGGGAACTCGAAGAAGCGATGCGGCGTCCTCCACGGTGAATATCTTTCCTCTGTGGACTTGCATCTCACAGTTTGACGTCCATGCAGTTTGGGTGTTGGCGCCGAACTACCTGAAAGACAGGTGCAATCTGGGCCTGGTGAACTGAGACTCAAGAACAAAATGCTCGGAAAGAAACGAGAGCGGGAGAAAACGAATTCGAATGATGCTACCATCATTCCAAATCCTGAAGATGATGAGGAAGAGAGTAAATCTAGAGTCATTCGGAAAAAGCCCAAGCTAGATCCTTTCGCTTCGAGCAAGAAGGGGAAAGGGCCTAATGCGCCAGCTGCGGTCCCCCCTCATAAACTGGCAGGTAGCCCTCCGGCTTTCGAAACCAAACCTGAGAAGGAGAGGGTGGTTGCCGTCCCTACCGAGGACGAGGACGCCCCGGGGCCATCCTCGTCGAAAAATACGTTAAACGTGCCTTCGGCATTCAAGTAATTTTCTACCATTTCCCTTCGCAGATCCCTGACTAATCGATGGTATTCTAGGCCCGCCCATGAGTCGGATGATGAAGAGGAGGAAAACCAACCCGCCGCTAAGAACGAGACGACGATCCCTAAGCCAACACCTAACATACCGCCAGTCCTGAACCTGCATGGCCCCCCTACCATACGGGATGACGCAGAACCGAGCCCCAAGAAGAAGCGGAGGAAGAAAAAGAAGAAACATCGTGCCAGGGGAGAGGCTGGTGATGCACCGCAAATACCCACGGATTGAGGCTGGAGGTGTTGATATTGGACTTGGGCTCTCGTTTGTTAAGTTACGCCTCCAATGATAATGATTTGGCACTCTTACACAGGTCCCGCGACCTTAGCTTTGTGGAGGTGTTGCGTGAGCGTCCTATTTGGAATCATAACGACGCTGGACGCCAGTCCCCGGCTTCGTCCCGCCCTCGTGGGGTTAAAATCCTGCTCTTGTAGAGGGTGGGACCCGTTTCTTTGGGTCGAAGGCCACACAATGGCATCCGAATCCCCGGATAGTGACTACGTACACAAGCTTGATGAGTCGCACGAGGTGATGGACGCCTCACCTACAGGAATATTCTCACGGAATCGACTAATATCGCTGAAACTGTACAACACTGAAGGAACCACAGGAGTCCGCTGTTACTTAAAGGGAAGGTGGGCTCTCACACAAACGCGTACTCAAGGTGATCAATCGAGCAGATTGTCCCACTGCGACGCGCATGTGAAACAGCACAACAAGGCGAAAGAAAAAAGGAGGTGAACGAACAAGCGGATCAGCGATCGCCAGGAACGGAGTTCATTCACAAATATGCGTCGGCCTAGGTCGGCCTTCTCCGAAGTCGCCTAAAGTCGGGTCGGTCGGGTCGGAGCGAAGCCGACCGCGGCCAGGAGCTGTGCCATGTTTCGTCACGGATAAAGCTCTCCTCCTTCTGGAGTCGGGGATGCGAATATACTCCGGGCCAAAGCCACATCCGGGGCGCGAGGGTTGATCGGTGACCCTCTTCGCCCAACCCTCTCAACGATTCCAAGATCCAAGAATCCTATCCCTAGCTGACGATGCTCACAAACCTACCGGTTGAACTCCTCGTCAAGGTCTTTGACGACTTGGACGTCTTCACTCTCGCTTCATGCAAATTTGTAATCCACGTTTCCCCTCTAGTCCACCATAACCCAAACGCTGACGCCACTCTCAATTCTGAAAGCTCAGCAGATTCTTCAACGAGGTGATCAAGTCGTCGTCGCTGCTTCAGTATACACTCGAGCTCGGTTTGGCGGGTATAGAAGAAAACCCCACCTGCACCCTCGGTCTGTCCGAGTGCTTAGAGGCAATCCGATCGTATCGACGAGACTGGGAGAACCTCGCTTGGTCGTCCGTAGGTGGATGGCGAGAAGCGATTGGGAACATCTCCCACAGTCGAGGAACCTTCATCTTGGGCGAGGCCATTACGAGGGACGATGACGATCCACAGTTCAAGTTGAGAACACAGAGGTACCAACCGGGGTCCAAGCATCGCCGGTTGGGAGAACGTACCTGGTCTGAGGACCGACCGGCGACAACCTTTACAGGGGTCGATCCAAGTCAGGATCTTTTGTTTGCGATGCAAGATGAAGGGTATGCGTGTCGTTACCTCTCGAATTGTTTCACTCGTCGCTAACGTCAGCTTTCTACAGGGACGTTCACATCCTGTCGCTCTCGACTTGCGAACCGTATCCTGATGTGGCCCGCCCCAAGATCTTCATACCAGTCGGACAGGATTCATCTATCGAGGTAGATATATGTGGATCCCACTTCGTGGCCTCGACACACGTCCGCTTTACATTCAAGTATGAAGAATCCATACGCGTCTATAACTGGAGGACGGGAACGATTCTCGCTGTACGTATGAGTTCCTCGTACCCCCGTGAACTAGTCATGACGACATTATTTTCAAAGGAAATCCTCTACCCGTGCGATGATTTCTTCCTTCTCACCGAGGAACTCGTCGCATGTTATGTGACTGGACGAGGACCGACTGATCGCCCATCACACTTTGCCATCTTCCGCATTCCTGAAGCAAGGGATGCCGCCCCTTCCGCGCCACCCCCGCTCGCGAGCACCCCTGTCTGCATCTTCAACCTACCTCACCCCACGGGAGATAAAAACTGGTATCTCACTCTGGGAAGGATGCACAACAGCTACAGGAACTGTCCTCCACCGAGGGATCCGTCTGTTCCATTCTACTCTTCCGGAAAACGACTATTGCTTTCTCTGTGGTTGCTGCCATCCCGCACGTTCTCACAAAACCCGGAATGTTCCCTCGTCATCCCACTGCGGACCCTTCTCAACCACGTCCCCTCGGAACCAGCCCCATCCATGGTAGTGTTTGACTGGGACGCGTGGGGTCCTGCAGGGAGTAGACTTTTGACCGGTATGGAGGCTCGGCAGATGAGTCTCCAATTCGGGTGGAAGATAGCTCGATTGTCGAACATACTTCCAGGGACCTCAAGAGAGGTCGGAATTACTGTGTACGACTTCAACCCCCTACCGTTCCACGGACCGCCGGATGCCACAGAGCACGACAGGAAGGCACCCCAGGAATTATCCGAAGCGGATGCCAGGGTAAGATCGAGAAGGGTCGTGACTTCAACTAGCTCCTGCGCCGACTCTTTTGAGCTGGGTGGGGTTCAGACATCCCTCCCCTACCGTACAACCTCTGCGCCGTTTGAGATCCGTGGGCGAGCAACCGACCCCGCTCAATACGAGATATCGCTCGGAGAGGATGGGATGATTGTGTGGACCCATGTAGGTTCCATCCCCGGCCTCCATCCACTTCTTGAGAATCTATCGGCTGATGCCCTTGCTATTCTAGCTCACTCTTGATTACGTTGTGCTCACCATTTGACCTCGTCCGGGGCATAACTCAATACGGATGTGTACATGGTATCCAGTGGCTAGTAATGTATCACTTCTATAAAGCCCTCAGCGTTGGCAATGCCAACTCCTCATCACGTCCATCCTCGTTCAATGTCCGAATCTTCTGGGGGACGAAGATGAGGTCCCCGACCTCCCTAAACTTGGATAAGAAAGCACCAAACTCCACCCCCTCTGAAAACAAGGGCATGAACAAGAACCGTGCCTCAATCATCACCTTCAACCTCTTCACCTCTTTATTTTGCCTTGGCACTGTCCAGCTGGGCGCGGTACTCAACACCGAAGACTGGGATTCGTGAATCGCCCGCAACCGTTCTGCCAACCTATACAAGCTCTCGTCGAGTCTATTCCAGTCGGAGGGGTAGATGGATGAATCGATTTTTCGGGAACTGAACGGGACGATGAAGTGGAGGACGATTCGGGACAGGTGAGGGGAAGTGACCGTGTCGAAAAGATGGATTGTCCCTGGTCCGGGGTCTCGAGCGTCTCGGAGACTCAATCGGATTTCTTCGAGTTCGGTGCAAGGGCTTAGAGTAATTGGACGGAGCACCTGCACATCTGAGGAAGTTCGGTTATCAGTACTTGGGGCGGTACAACTATGGGCAGAAAGTGGGGACGTACCGAGTTTCATGCGCTTTACGTGGAACGATTTTACCGTCTCTCCACAAGTAGCCAAGATGTTACTGATTTCGAGGGCACACTGTCCACCCGGAGGCGACACTGCAACCGAGTGGAATCGCAGCGGGAGTTTCGAAAGCGAAGATAGGACGCCCTCGAGCCCATGATAGAGGAACAACAGCTTGAGTTCTCCATTCAAGGGTGGCAAGGTAAACCCCTTGGCGAGTCTCGACTCTCCGTGGGGGAGGACGCTGGAGAACTGTGGACCGGGCACGTGCACGTTCTGAAGTCCGGGAAACATGCAGAAAAAGGGCCTGACGTCCATGACTGGGGGAATGCTGACCGAGGCCATGATTACCGTCCGCACGCTCGAGCGTAGAGGTCCCAGAACTCGGGATATGACTTCCCCGTCCAAGTCCACCGACGAATCCATGAGCTTCAAAGTGTGCACCCGACACGGCGTCGAGTTATCGGGACCGAACCTGTCGCTACCACGAAAGCAGCCCATGTGTCGTTCGAAGTCGACGTCCATCCAGTCGGGTGGATATACTCCCAACAGAGTCAAACTCCGGACGTAGGAAAACAACAAGGGCTGGTTCTCCATGACCGGCCTCGTCCACCGTTGCGTCGCCTGGGACGAAAGGGTGAACCGTTCGAACAACCGTTCTTGACACCGACGGATCCAGCGCTTTCCGACCAAAGCGCATTTTTTGAGATGGGCGTTTTGTGGTACGAAGTCTATGATGACGTCGAGAAGTTCTTGGGGCAGGTCGTTGAGGGTAGCGTTGATAACGGTGTCAGTCATTTTCGGGATGCGGATATGGGATGCGGGTTACGTTGGGGGACGAGACGGCCGAATGAGGGTGAAAGCCGAGGAGTGGCGATGCGAGATGCGAACTTCGGGCTGACACATTCAAGCGTAATACCACCGCGTCTCTCTGTACGGATCTCTGCCGCACGACCGGCTCTGTGTGCGCAAAGGCACGTGTACGTTTTGTAGTAATGTTGGACATTCGGGAGATCCAAGCCATCCAAAGGGAGGTATGTTTCTTTCGCAGCCGCTTCATCCACTTCATCTTACTTTTATTTGTTTCATCGAATAATCGGCGTGGACCGGACCAGTTGAGTGGTGTCACCAAGATCGTGAACGGAATCGCTCAACGGTTTCAACAACGCCTCGACCACGTTGCCAGCACCGCCTCCACGCTCGACGCTCTGCAGGACCGAATCGTGCAGCTGGAGAGAGAAATTGACAAACTCAAATCCGACAACGATCAACTCGAAGTCTTGAGAGAGAGAGCCGTTGCCGATGCGGAAGCGTTGAAGAAGAAACACCACCTTCAGAGACAGAGGATCGGACAGATTACCGAGGAAAGGGACGGTGCGTTGCAGAGGTTGGAGAGGCTGGAAGTCACATTTCGCGGATGTTTTTCCGAAGACAGACCTGGGGTGAGCCGTTCGTTCAACTTGGTTGGAAAATTGTGTTGACCCAAGGATCGTTGCAGTCGCCTGCAGGCGTGAGAACACCCGAACGGTCGAATTTTAGCGTGCGTGAGATGGCCAGGACGAAGTCACCAGTGGAAGGGCGTGGGCGGGGAACCCCAACCCATTCCTCGCAGGGGGGCTCAGTGAGATCTCGGTCTCCATCGATGGTATCTTCGATCTCGGAGCATATGGCGAAGCAAAGATCGAGACGAAACATGGGAGGCTCAAGTGTGGCCGGTTCAAGCATCGCTGGCTCGACTGTCACCGGTTCGACTGCCAGTAGACCCTCCTCTACTGTCAGCACTCCTCCCCGGTTGCAATCACGGGAAACCTCTAGACCAACATCTCGGGCAACGTCCCGAACGAGAACAGAGGGATCTGATTTATCCCCAAGCGAGGTTCCTGGAACCAGAGACTGGTATCTCGAAATGAGGGATCCACCTCAGACAGCGACATACGCGCGAGGCCCGTTCGAGTCCAACGATTTGGTTGAGAGGCTCGGATTGAACAACGGAGAGGTAGTTTTGTTCTCTTTTTGGCATGAGCGTCGAGCGTTGAGGCTGATGGCGCTTCCGTTAGGTGTTCAGACTCGAAGAGTTAGTCCTCATTTATCAGAGGTTGATTGGATCTGTTGACGTTATTGAAACAGGACGATGATCGTGCCCAAGAAACTTGGCCCAAGAATACACATCCACAAGGACATGATATTCCTCTACGATCCGTTCTGGCTCGAGAGGGAAGACGGGACGTACCTCGTCGATTGGGCAGAGCGAGAAGACGTAGATAAGATAAAGAAGTACCTCAAGGGAAAGGAGAACCCAGCAACAGTTTTCCATTTGTTCTCGTTCCCGGTCCACAGGGTGAGTTCAATCCGCAATTTTCCCCCACACCTAGGCTTATCGCCCGATTTGCAGAGGGGTTGGGTTTGGAACGGAGCACATCAGTTCAGGCTGATAGAGGGACTGCCCGCACTGTGGCCGCAATTACGACAGAAGGCAGGTGTCGAAACCCTTTATCACCACGCTTTGCCGGCGTCTGTGTCAACCCTGTTGACCGGCCGCTTAGGAGAAACTGAAACTGATGAGCAGAATACGTCACCGGACGCAAGATAAGTGGAGTGAGACCAAGCTGAACGCTCTGGCTGAGAGTGGGCTGCTCGAACAAGTCACCGTAGAGGTTCTCGAAGTCACCGACGCACGGCTGACCATTCTGCAGAAGCTTGCATAGAGGGGGAGAAAAGGGGTGGGTAATACAAAAGTCACGTGGTCTCGGCTCGGTGTTGGAAGTCCGGACGGTGCATCATTTCCTCATTTGGGTTCCCCCGATTTCACTTTCGCTCTCTCACCTGTCGCCGTTGCACCCTCTGTCGCCCACCGCGCCTTTCCCCACCACCGCTCCCCCTCCGTTGGTTATCTCAACATGCGGTGGTCCACTCTCGTTCTCCCAGTCGCTCTTTTCTACTCGTTCTCTTTTGTAAATGCTATCCCTCACGAAGTTGATGAAAAGCGACATTGGTTGCACAGACGCCAGAGCCTCTCCCCCACTTCCCGAGTCTCTGACCCGGTCATTCCAAGTCCAAGTCCGTCCGAAGTCCCGCAACGCGAATCGACTTCCGTCGTTTCTCCTACCCCTCCTCCGGACACACCCAGCCCGTCCTCGCGTTCTTCTTCGTCCACTTCTACCCCAACACCACCGCCCCCTACCCCTCTGCCATCTTCTCAATCTTCCTCACAAGAGAGTTCCAGCTCTTCCGACCCAATCCCATCTTCTTCGTCTTCATCACCTTCGTAAGTTTGTTTGTTATATATATCGGGCGCTAAGCCTAATTGGCATTCCAGATCCTCGAGCAGCACTGGGTCTAGGACCTCGTCGTCCTCATCCTCGACCATCACCAACCGTCCAAACAGCCAAAGCTCTACATCCTACCGCCGCTTCAGTTCCACTCGTGGACTTCCCAGCGACACTGTGTCTACTGAGGGAAGGGTTGAGACCGGTAACGGATCTGGAAGCTCGTTGGTTTCCGCTACTATGTTTTTGATCCGAATTGTGACTGACACTCGGCTTAAAGTTTCCTGAAGAACAAGGCAGCCATGGGCTCTGTCTTCGCTATCGTCGGCATAGTCGGTGCCGCTATCATTGTCGGCGCCATCTTCTTTGTGACCAAGAGGGCTCGCCAGCGCAGGGACGAGGATGAACTGGATACCTACTTCGAGAAGCTTCCCGCTAACAACAACGCTAGCAACCAGAACCCCGGCGGTAACGAATACGAACTCGGACCCAGCGCTACCGATTTGACCACCCCGGCGAACGAGCAGGCTTACATGTCTCGTGACGTTCACTATGGCGCTACCAACCAATACCCAAACTACAACGGTTTCGAGTACCCTCCTGATAGGGGATCAGTTGTCGAACGTCCAGTATCATATGCCCCTGGAACCGCCTACGCAGCTGCCATGTCCCGAGGAGGCCCGTACCACTATGAGGCACAGGTTGAGTATCCGGACGCGGCCCCGAATAACCCTTTCGCCGATCCCAACAACAGACGTTATTGATCACGGCCAACGCGAACATTCCTATGTCCATTTCGACCGAGGTACACTCTTTGACTCGGACTCTTATGATAGGATTGGACTCTTACACACAATCGACCTGCAGGGTGGTGCGTGACATACCGCCAAGACATATACCATCCGTCCCCTGCCTTCATACCCGTTGACTTACTTTCCATCCCTCACGTCTTGACTTGCTATTCGTTTTCCATGTGCCTTAATGTCGGATCGTGTATCCACTCCTTTATATGTGGTTCCTCTAGGGCATATTGAATGTGATTTTTAGTAATGACACGGCGCAATAATTTCCTGAAATCCGGGGCTCTTTGTGGTTGGCCTCATGGCCCCTCCCCTAGCTAATTCTCGGTGTGAATTTGGACCCGTTCATCTGCGTTGCGGCCGTGTTGGGAGGAGTCGAATCAGGATCCTGCCCCCCCCCCCCATTGCTGTGGGTAAAATCACAGGCTGAGATGTGACGAGAACTCGGCGCGTTAAGCCTCAAGACACTGGCGTGGTTATTGTATTGTCTTCACGCAAGCAAAAAAAACGCCAATCCCGCACAGATCTCGATCGAGGTTCATAGGTTGCAACGTCATATGTGGCAATTCATTGAAGTTTGGGCTTTATCACTGCATCAGGAGACAATCCGGCCCTGAAGGTGTTTGAAGTAACCGGAGCGGAAGGCCAGACGGACTATGACGAACGCCGTGCGTGCAAATCTGTGACGTGGGAAACCGGATCGAGTAAAGCCCGTAAAGGTCCCAGGAACACGGCGCGCCGTGTGGGGCGGAGGAGAGCAAATTTGGAAACTATCTATAGGGCTTTTGGGCGGAAGTTGCAAGCGTGGGATGATGAGTGATGGCACTGATGGGCCGTTGGGGTTCCCCCGATCAAACTTTGCTCGAAGTTGTTCAATTCAGAAAAGAGCGCTTGGGTTATTCGCCGTTACCGGTTGCCGGGTTTAGGTAAGGCTGAAAAAAAAAAAAAACAAGAGCGGAGTTGGGCTTTGGTTTTGCTTGGGCCGCTTTACGAACAAATAATTTGTTTTGCGATGACGCAAAGGACTGGTATTGAACCCCACACGCGAACCGTTTGTACATAGCCATCTCTCCTTCGAGTGTCCCCCCTCCGGAGTCTGATGAGAGCCTTCTCCCTCCCGTCCTTCTCTCCGTGTTCCTCGTGTCACAGCCCCAGAGTTTCGGAATCCCTCCGATCGGCTTTATAGGCCGTCAGGGTGTGAGTTGTGACGTGGGCGCACAACAAAAATGGATCGAGGTTGTGATTATTCGGTAAACTGTCGGGAATCGGAATGAAGGACTATTATCATAACCGATCGCGCTATACTCCGTGCTTGAACGTTCTGAACCCTGGATCTTTGGCTGGGGGGGGAGGGGCGCGGGAAAAATCCGTGTCTGTGTAAGTGGCTGCCCTTGTCCATCCCGTGACTCCTCAACGCGTGTGTCTTCAAGCTGTGGTAGGGGCACTGATGGTATGGTGATTCAGGGTGTGGGAGGTATCCGGTCAGGATCGTGCGCAATTATTTGGGTTATGAATAGTAATCGTAACAGGTTGTACTATGCGGAGACGGAGAGAGAAAGACTCCGCTTTGTTGCGGCTTCAAGATGCGTGATGAATGGAATGGAATGACAAGAAAGGATGAAGAGAAGATGATAGTATGAGAGATGAGAATTAGTGGAATAGTAACACAATGTAATCCAGTTCTGAACCGCTATCCTAGATTCCTGAAAGGCGAAAATGCAGAAAAAGATCACGAGAAATAAAAAAGCTCGTTATGAACGTTTCAAGGCATTGTTGATCTTCATGCGCCACTTCTTGTAGACCCCATTGTCCGGTGTGACATTGTACTGGCAGATCCCCCAGAGCACGAGTTGCTCCTGGAAGCCCGGATTAATCCAGACCTGCTCCCGCGCTCTACGGACCACATCCTGAGCCTCGGTGGCACTGAGTTGCCGAGTAGCCATCAGCTGAAATGCCAATACTATCAGCATTTGATTCACAGGAAGGCGATCAGAGCAGCAGAGGCACTCACATATGCAGCCACGACAGCGGCACTTCGAGATAACCCCTGGTTACAATGCACCAAAACCGTGCCTCCCTCAGCGATGGCCTGGTGAATGAATTTGCACGCGGCAGGGAAGTGGATGAGGAGATCGGCGTAGTCAATGTCTTCGACCGGAATCCTCAGCTGCTTAATCCCGCCAGCAGGAATGTCAGCTGGGATGGGGTCCGTGCAGACAGACACGATGTGGGTGATCCGCTTCTCAGATATAGTTCGAGGGGCCTTAGCGGCGATTATGCTGTAAGGGAAACGGAAGAGCCGCGTTAGTTACACGGAAGGATTCCAATGGAAAGGGGGGATAAGAAACGCACTTTCCCAACAGGAGCTTATCTTCGATGATCGTGTTTACGTTCTTCCAGCCCATTGTCTCGTGTTTGTCGAAAAGGGTATATGCAGGAGAAATGTACAAAGAGCGAGGAACGAAGAATTCCAGGAAAGAACTCGGAACCAGGAGCAGCCTGAAGGGATCCCATGGTTTTCGAGGCAAGTTTTGTAGTTGCATACCGGTATTGCGATAAGCGGAGACCGTGTCGCGATATACGGTGGGGAGTGTACGGACTTGGAAGAAAGTCTAAACCAGTGTGAACGATCGACTTTGCGCTTAGGTGGCTCGTACAAGTCATTCACAGCAAAACGGCACAGCAGTGCAATACCCGTTGCGTACACGCGCTTTTTAGGGTACCGCAACCGACACCCTTACCCACGCGTCTATGGCGGGAATAAGCGGAACACGAGGCAAAAGTAAGAAGGAAAAAAAAAAGCACCTGCCGACAGGCACATCACTGACCCCATATTCGGTTGGCACGTGAGGCAATGCAGGCAAGGCATGGAATGGGAGAGAATTGAACGGAACGTTGCGGGTGGGAACGACCGATGATCTTCATCGGTGCCAAGTGTCCACCGTCCCACATAGCTTCAGGAGTCAGCATACTTTGAACGGAACGAATCTTCCACTCCACCTATGAATAGTAGGAGGTTGGCGGAAATTACTTGACTCAAACTCTACCGCCCGGCTCTCGGGAAACCAGGAAGGTCGTCGTTCGTGTGGTGTATGTGTGGGAGTCCTGTACAGTCAGCGTCGTCGCTGAGAGAGATGAAGAGGAACACGCTCTTTGCCGTGCCTCAAACAAAGGGGAGGGGTCGGTACCCCCTCCACCCGCAAATCGAAAGCGTGTACCTGTGTCCCCGGCACCGCCATTCCTTCCCCTGCCTTTGACTGCCCTGATCTCGACGCAGATTTGTCCAGCGGTCGAGCAGACCACCCGCAGTCCCGCCCGAGATCCACTCTCTCTCCTCAGAGTTCGACACGGGTCCCGGGTCGGGCTCAGAGCGGTGGGTTGAGGGGATGGGTGAGTCCACTATTTGCGCGCGAAACGCACAAGACGGCCGAGTCCCCCACGCGTTTTCTTGTCTTGCCTCGCCTGTTGGTGCTTGATACGACGCTTTCAGTGCCTCACGTCTGGGTTATCGAGCCTCGAGGGGGGATCCCGCCACCTCGTTGTTGCGATCTTAGCCTTCCCGCGGGGTGAGACAGTTGATGAGGACATTCCAGACTGACAGTCCTCACGGAGTTGTCGAGGCAAAACACATCCTATCCCTCGGGACTGATCACTTGCTACCACTACGTTCACTCTGGCGTCATACCCACTTTCAGGTTAGGTCCTCGGAGCATACTCTCCCTCAAAAGATAACCCCGCTCTGTTTACGAGGATTACGAGACTGTGGCACCGGGGATGAGGTGAACAACGGACCAACTAGACCCCACACGAGGTTGGCTCCGTCCCGTTGTTTGTGATCAAAGGAACACGTGCCGGAGCTTGTTCGGTTTGCAATTTGCATTTACGTCACGGACCATGATGGTTCCAGCAGGTGCTCGTCCTATTCGACTTTTTCCTCATCCGCCAAGATTGGGGTCCCCAACCCACCCGAGGGATCCACGATCCGATATATAAGACACCCAACCCCGCAGTTTCATCTCCTCGCCCCGACTCTATCTGTTTTCCACTTCCCCTGTATCTTCTTTACCCCTCATCACCCACTCTTCAACATGCGGATGCCCGATATTGTTTGGGAATCTGTAAGTCTCCCGACCCTGTGATTCCAGGTCTCTACATCTAATCCCCAATCTGCAGTATCACTCGGACGGCAGGCCACGTAACACGCCATTGCCGTCGACTGTCCACGGATGGTTGACTAAGATGCGCGGAACCCTGCTCGACAACGAGACCATGCGTTATCAAGGCATCAAAGAGATGAAGCAAGCTGCTGCCGTGCGTATTCACAGGCAGAAAGAAGAGGCTGAGC
>Ga0307517_10005204_pt1 | contig 19708 bp, 9 predicted proteins | sample 23_EM_MG_FD_194515 | JGI IMG/M metagenome (GOLD analysis project Ga0307517, IMG submission 194515) | Populus trichocarpa ectomycorrhiza microbial communities from riparian zone in the Pacific Northwest, United States - 23_EM | ecosystem: Host-associated > Plants > Roots > Unclassified | place... | reverse complement strand
TTATTTATTTATTTATTTATTTATTTGACATCTTCTTGATCCGTTGAAGATTTTTAGGTGAAACCAAGATTAATTATGATAGATTTTGATTCCTTCCTAGAGTAATTAATGCTCTAATTATATATATTTTTTTAAAAAATAATAGCGTGATTAATGTTCTGTTTATTATTTTATTGAAGAGTCCATTACTTAATCACTTTTCATTTCATGTGTATTAATTAGTGATGTGCTTAATACCGATACATTACCAATTAATCTCTTAATTAGCCTAGTTGGTTGAATGCTGATCCACAACATCTTTGTTTATAGGATCAAGGTCAAGGATTCAAATCACTGCTGGGATTAATTAATTAGTGTATTAACTATCATTTTTTTTTTCTGAGTTTGTAGTTAGATGTAATTAAAGAAAACTAAATCATTCAAAATGAACTCGAGTTGGATTCGTCTTTAATCTTAATTATTTACCAAACAAATTAAACTTCATTTCATTAATTTGAATAATTAAAGATTAATTTCTCTTTAAATATAGACCCTATTTTTAATAAACATTCTATGTATTTGATATATCAAACTAAGTGCATGTTTGATTTACTGTGTTTACAAGTGAGTTTGATTTTTTCTTGAAAAAATTATTAAATTGATGTGTTTTTAGTATTTTTTTATGATTTTGATGTTCTGATGTTAAAAATAAAAATAAAATATTTTTGAAAAACACTTTATACCACAATACCAAACACTCACGAGTTCTTTTTATTTTAAAAGCGTTTTTAAAAGGATTTGAAATTTTTTATTTTTTTCTTTGCTTCAAATCAGTTTTTTGGTGTTTTCGTATCGTTTTGATGTGCTAGTATAAAAAATAATTTTTTTAATAAAAATATTATTTTAATATATTTTTAAATAAAAAAAATTATATCACAATTCTACGGGCAGTAAGCTGACTCGAATACGCAAGCAAATGTTTATGGTATAAAGGACATAAGATGCCCCGTAGGTATTGATTATTATTAATTACAGTAGAGGTTTCCAAGTGGAGTCCACAAATGATGCGGGGAGTAAGCTCTGGATTAAGTAATGCTTATCATGTTGTATAGTCTCTTTTAGAACCCTAATTTAAACAGCCTAATGCCATGTGGGTATGATTAGGGATTTAATGAAACAGTTTGGAAGAAAGCATAGAGTATACTTAAAGATCAAAAAGGTGGAAAATAATAATAAAAAGGGAAGAAACATGGACAACATTAATGTGCTGTCATGAAATGTGTACGTGAATGTCATGGTCTTAAAAAAATGTGGTCATGATGGGTGTTCCAGGGGTGCACTTAACCACACCCATTAACCCACGGACCCAATCACATGGAACTTATTTCAATGGGTCACATGGGACCGGGCCATAAATAGTACTTTTCTTCCCTTTTTTTTTTCTTCGCGTTCTGACCATGTTTTTTAAAAACAAATTAATTTTTTTAATGTTTTTTATTGTTTCGATGCGCTGATCATGTCATAAATAAATTTTAAAGAATAAAAAAAATATTATTTTGATTTATTTCTAAACAAAACACACTCTGAAAACAATTTATATTACAATTCGAAACACGATAAATTAAGTCATCTTCCATGTGTTATCTTGGAGCGTCTCTCGTGCTTCCTATCATTTCACTACAAGAAAACGAAAACAAATTATTGAATTTGAATTCTTGGTTTCTTGGTTCGCTAATTAATGTGGAGTTGTGTTCTTAAAACCTTTCGAGAAGATTGATGTTTGAGAATATATATTCATGGATTTTAGAAGAATATAGTTTGAATTAATAATATTAAATTCAAAACCTATTTAAATTTATTTTTAATAGATACACAAAAAAAACCATGTTGTTAATTTTAATATATATATATATATATATATATATATATATATATATAGTTCTCGAGCTGGGAGGAAATTAAAACACACAATTATTGTCAAATAATTACTGATTAGATGCAGGCTACACACGCTCAACATCGAAACGATGTAGTATCTCATAATGATTGATCTGGTGTGCATAATATCCTGGCAATTATTTTTCATTTTGTAGTTATTACAAAACAAGAACAAACGGCTATTCAACATAGAACTAATGAACAGCCGTTTTAGCCTGATGTGTGGTTGGGTTAATATTGAACCATGGTTAAGCGGGAGCGTACATATTCTGATTCTCATGGTTCCATCCTTGTCCAGCTCAAATCTTGCAAAGAAAAAACATTAAAAATGGAAAAGAAATGATAAATTGAATTTTTTTTTTTAAAAAAAAGAGGAAAAATCAAAAGAATATATATGGTATGGCTCTCTGTAGGGTAAGGAGAATCTAGTGTTGCCAATTTCAATAAAGTTAAAGCAAAAGTCCCAATCGAACATGGCCATGTCAATGGCAGTGGAAAATGGTAGGTTAGATGCAGAATATCATTGGAGACGAAGACGAAGATGGTTTGCAGAGAATTTTAATTTCAGGGATGAGGTGATGTGTGTGTGTGTACTTGTGGGTGACTGATTGTGTGCTGCTGATCCCTTTGAGCTTTCCTTTTCATCTTCCTCCCCCACCTCAGCCATTGCTCTCTCTTCTGCAACTTCTTCAAATTAGTTATGCTATTCAAATTAATTTAATCTTTTTGATGTATACTCCTCCTCCTTCCTCTTCTTCCTTTTTGTTTTTATGGCCATGGGTATTATTCTTGGATTTACCATCAATTAAGGTCGATTATCAAACTCCTGATATGTCGATCCAGTAACGTGTCAATTTAAAACCTATCTCGAGCCGAGTTTGCTTTTAAATCAATCTTTTCTAATCAAAACGATATCGTTCCGAGTTTTGTTGAAAAAAAATAAAATAACATTGTTTTAATAATTTAAAAAAAACAGTCATAACTTAATTTGATTTTCTAATCCATGAGTTATTATGCGCAACTTACAATCATATTTTTGATTGATTTAACTCTCGTGCTGGATCTTATAACTATGCTTTTAAAGGTGTAAATCTTACTTCATGTTAATGTATTATTTCTTAAAATAATTTACTTTAATCTTAATTTATTTTTCATTATATTGGCATGGAAAATGTTTTTAAAGTTTTTGTCAGAATTTATGGGAAAAAATATTTGTCAGTAAACCTGCAAAACAAGTACATAATTAATGAGATTTTAATCAAAATGAACCCTACAGAAATAACTCCTTCATAGTAAAAAAAAAAAAAAAGTATTAAAAATAGAAAATATGTTGATTACCCTGTAGAAAATATCACATGCATTTCAAGAAAAACAAGTAAGGAATTACCCTGTAGAAATGCATTTATCTTGGTGATTAATTCCAAATTAATAAATTTTTATTATTATATTGAATAAATAGAAATAATGATGGTAATAAAAAGGGGTCATAAACAATTATTAGCGGCAAAGGGAGAGAGAAGATAACTTACAACACAGCATCTCATTTGTTTTATCATTTCACACAGCTCTCTCTCTCTCTCTCTCTCTCTCTCTCTCTCTCTCTTAATCATCAACATCCTCATAATTTGTCATCTCCATTCATTTCTCTTTCTCTCTCTGCCTAGCCTCATCTTTTGGCAGAGTGTAGTGCAGCTGATGATGATGATGATGCCCTTCTTCTAGTTTTTCTTTTTATTCCTGGTTTTATTGAATTAAAAACAAGAAAAAAGGGTTTAAAAAATAATAAATCAAATCTGAAGAAGAGGGCAGCAGCAGCTAGCACTGACTCATAGGAATTCTTTCTTTCTTGGCTTTTATTTTATCTTTTCCAGTTGTCTACTCTCTCCCTCCCTCTCTCTGTCTCTCCTTTTCTTTTCTTTTCTTTTTAAACATCACCAAAACTTCCCTTACCCTCTCTCTCTCTCTCTCTCTTTGTTGCTCTCCCAATTCTCTTATTATCTCTTGAATTCTTCTCATTTCCCCTTAATCCTCTGGCGAGGGAGGGGACAAAGGGATCAAGAAATCATTTACGGGCTGAATTATCATCATAGATGAAGAGAGATCCTCAGCTTCAAGAATCGCAAATTTAATATCAAGGAAAAGTGAGTGGGGAGAGGGAGAGAGTCAAGTTCAGAGATGCAACAAGGAGGTGGAGAAAGAGGGTCATCACAGTCACAATATGGAGTGCCACACCAACAAGAAGGTGATGTACCTATAACAACTCCTACATCTGCTGCACTAGCAACCCACATGCAGCAGCAACTAGTAGAAGAAGCATCGCCCATTAGCAGCAGACCTCCTGCCACAGCTGCCACAACAAGTGGGGTTATGAATTTAGATGAATTTATTAGACTTTCAGGGAGTGGTGGTGCAGAAGAAGATATTGTTGCTGGAGAAGATGCAGATCGAACAGGAGGTATTGCTAGTGGCAATAGGTGGCCAAGGCAAGAAACTCATGCCCTTTTGCAAATTAGGTCTGAAATGGATGCTGCTTTTCGTGATGCCACCTTAAAAGGTCCTCTATGGGAGGATGTTTCAAGGTAGACAAATATCAACAACATTAACCCTTTTCTCCATTTCTTTTTTTTTTTACTATAATTCTCTTCAGATCTCCATTTCTCTGTAAACACAAGCACATGGCTTCTATCTCTTTCCATCACGACTCACGAGCTACCTAGATTGGCATCTCTATTTTTTAAAAAACAAAAATTCTAATAAATAATAATAATAATAATAATAAATTGGATGAAATATACCCAATTGGGGTGTAAGAATAACTACCTTCACTTTTTTTTTTCTTTCCTTTTTCTTGCTATTTTCAATGGAAGAAAAATTGAAAATCCCAAGAGGGATATGAACAAGATCGATTCTTTTTTATTTTTTATTTTTTGTAATTTTTCATTATTTGTTTTTACTATTAAATCAAGCAACTCTCTTTCCTTTGTTTTTGTTTTTTCTCTCTCTCTCTACACTTATTAAATGGATTAGATAGTTGGTATGGGAAGTGGAGAAGAAGCCAGTGGGCCTAAAGGTATGAAAGTGAGTGAGAGAGAGCATCATCTTCTTCTTTATTAAATTTAAATCAAGGTAAGATTTTTTTTTTTTATAAAAAAAAAAAGATGTATTTTTTATCATTGGATCATTAGAAATCTTTGATTTTTATTTTTTGTTTTTTTATCATTGGAAAGTATACTACTTGTGGTAATAAAATATGAAAGCATGATGTAACAGGAAGCTAGCAGAGATGGGATACAAGAGAAATGCCAAGAAATGTAAAGAAAAGTTTGAGAACGTGCACAAGTATTATAAAAGAACAAAGGAAGGTAGAGCCGGTCGTCAAGATGGCAAAAGCTACAGGTTTTTTACCCAGCTTGAAGCTTTGCATAATACTACTGGTAGTGGCGGTGCTTCTGCTAGTGTCATCAATATGTCTGGTGCTGCTCCTCAGCAGATTTTCACTACAACAACAAGCAGTCTGGATGTTGCTCCTGTTTCTGTTGGAATTCCTATGCCTATTTCGTCTTCTGTTAGAATTCCTCCACCTTCTTCTCGGGTACTTCAACCAGCTTCAAATATTGGCTCAATGTTCCCTCCTGATTTGGGGGCAACAGTGGCCGCAGCTGCTGCAGGTGCTGGCCCTGTTGGAATCAGCTTCTCGTCGAATGGGTCTTCTTCTTCTCCAAGTTCTGAAGACGATGACGACGACGAGGAGGAGGATGAAGAGCTATTAGGAGGACAACCATCAGCTACGGCTGCTGGTACGAGTCGAAAACGTAAAAGGGCATCATTATCGTCAGCTAAAGGAGAAACTCATCGGATGATGGAGTTTTTTGAGGGACTAATGAAACAGCTCATGCAGAAGCAAGAGGCGATGCAACAGAGATTTTTGGAGGCGATTGAGAAGAGGGAGCAAGATAGGATGATAAGAGATGAAGCTTGGAAAAGGCAAGAGATGGCTAGATTGAGTCGTGAACATGAGATTATGGCTCAAGAACGGGCTATTTCTGCTAGTCGAGATGCTGCTATTGTTGCCTTTCTACAGAAAATTACAGGCCAAACTATTCATTTGCCTACGCCTGTATCAATGGCTCCTCCATTTTCACTACCTCCACCACCACCACCACCAGAACCGCAACCGGTTCAAGTAACGCCATTGTTCACTGTCTCAACCCAACCACCACCACCACCACAACTTCAACCCATGCCACAGTCACAAGTAACACCACAACAAAATATACAACAGCCACAACCACTTCCCCAACAGCAGCACCACCACCACCAACAAGGGCATCGTCAACACCAACTACCCATTTCTTCAGATATAGTAATGGCGGTCCCGGAACAACAAATAATACCACAGGAAATTGGAAGTGGTGGCGGTAGTGGGAGCGAGCCAGCGTCATCAAGATGGCCAAAGCCAGAAGTTCTTGCACTTATAAAGTTGAGAAGCGGGCTTGAAACTAAATACCAAGAAGCTGGGCCTAAGGGGCCACTTTGGGAAGAAATTTCAACAGGAATGCAAAGGATGGGCTATAAAAGAAGTGCCAAAAGATGCAAAGAAAAATGGGAGAATATCAACAAGTACTTCAAGAAAGTAAAAGAAAGTAACAAAAATCGCTCAGAAGATGCCAAGACTTGCCCTTATTTTCATGAGCTTGATGCCCTTTATAGGAAAAAGATTCTTGGTGGAAGTGGTGGTGGTGGTGGTGGTGGAAGCACCTCTACTAGTGGCTTTGACAGCCAAAGTAGGCCACAAGAACAGCAGCAGCAGCAAGAGAGCTTACAATTGGACCCAATGCCACATCCAATGCAGCAGCCACCGCAACAGACACAAACCACAGAATCACAAAATAAAAATGGGGCTGGTGGTGATGTTCAAGCAAGCAATATAGGTTTGCCTGGGAATCTCGGAGAAGGAAATGGAGGAGCAGCAAAGAAGGTAAACCTTAGTTTTGTTCAAAAAAGAAAAAAAAAATTGTAATGTTACGAAGTAATCGATGTTCAGTTATTTGATGCCTATTGATCCTTTCTTTGATATTGAAGCCAGAAGACATCGTGAAGGAGTTGAAGAAACAGCAGGGGACTCAACAACAACAACAGCAACAGCAACAGCAACAGCAACAACAGTTAATGGTTGATGGCTATGATAAGATAGAGGAAGGTGACAGTGAAAACGTAAATGAAGATGAATATGACGACGAAGACGAGGGCGACGACGATGATGAAGAGGAGGAGGAGGAAGGGTTACAAGAGGAGAGGAAAATGGCATACAAGATAGAGTTCCAAAGGCAGAACACAAGTAGTGCTGCCAATGGAGGAGGGACTGGCGGGGCACCCTCCTTTTTGGCCATGGTTCAATAGTACCATTGTCAATATCCTCGTATCCTCAAAATGTACCATATGTACCTATGTGTGCAGAAGCTCAAATCAAACAAAAGATATCTAACAAAACTATTTGAGTTCAAAGCCTGACAACCTTAAAACTTCTTCCCTTTAATTCCATTTCCTTTCACCCCCATAAATTCTTTTCTCGTCCTGTATCTTATCTGTCCCTTTCCTTTCCTTTTCCTTCTCCTTTTCCTTCTCCTTTTCCACCATAATAGCTTCGTTAAGATGAGATGTCATTTTGCATGGCAATCATCACCACTACTTGTACCACTTTTTCTTTCAATTTATTGATTTGTTGATTGTTGAATAAAGCACCTGTTTGTTCAAGACAAAACAGGAGGATTGATTAACGAAGACCAAAATAAGCTTTGGCCTAGCCTAGCTTACTACCTAGGACCAACACCATAGTCATTTAGTCATGTCAACATCATCAAAGAGATCAGACAGAAGACAGCAGCAGCAGCCCAGTGAAGAAGATATGGGACGAGAGAAAGAACTTGTACAAGTTAATTAAAGCATGCATGCTGATAATTGTGATCATATATACAATCCTTAGGAGAAGCTAGCAGATCATCTTAATTAATTAATGCCTTTTATTTATAAGCAATATTGCATTCTTTCTCTTGCTTAGCTTGAGTTTAATGAAGATTCTTGGATGGTTTTCCAGGATTTCTTCATCTTTATTGATAATGTAATCAAACTTTATTTTATTTTTAATTCTTTAACTTCAGCGCATTATAGTGATTGTATACAATAATTATCCCCTTCTAATTTCTTGTGTTAAGTTAATTCATAATTAATGACACATTTGTAAAAAAGATTAATTATTTTTTTTACTAACCCTAACTATATATTCTCAAGGAGTTAATTCATTTAGTACTGAGTTGGACAAAGCACTTATACGATCGAATTCCATTACAGCACTTTATGTTTCAGGATGAACATATAATCTTCATTATATTTCTCATTCTAACTTGAAAACTTGATATATATATATATATATATACTTATACGATCGAATTCCATTACAGCACTTTATGTTTGAGGATGAACATATAATCTTCATTATATTTCTCATTCTAACTTGAAAACTTGATGTTCATCCTGAAACATAAAGTGCTGTAATGGAATTCGATCGTATAAGTATATATATATATATATATATATATATAAGATTTAAGAAAGCTGGATGAGAGATTAAAAAAGATTTAATTTCAAGTATATGAAAGCTAGTGAAGGACACCATAATCATTAAAACAAAAAAGAAATTATAGTATTCAACTTCAAAATAAAAGGGAAAAATTAGAAATATCAAGAGCCAAGCAGCAATATTATAATGAGGGACATGGTGTGGATTTTTGACAAGGAGCAACAGCAACAAATGTGGGTAGCCATGTAGAAATTGCTTTCCTGTAATTCCCCACTTACCACACATTCATATTTGCCAACTAGCAACAAAAATGGGTTTCTATATTCCTTTCTTCCCCTCTATTGTAATCCACTTACCTCATGAAATCTTACATCAAAGCATGGCATGTTCTCCCCACCCATGTGCTTTGCTATTTTCCCCTCCCATGATCACCAAACTCCCCCCCACTTGCTCCTTTCCTTTATAATTATTTCTTTCTTTCTTTTAATACCATGTTTATGCTCTTTTTTCCATCACATCTTGCTCTCTTTATAAGCATTGATATATAAATTGTTAGAGAGTAATATAAAATCATTATTGGAATCTCATCTAATAGATTAAACTTCTAGTTTGAGAAGGTTATTTAACATGGCAGCATAATCTTGTTAATCAAGTGATTACGAGTTCAAATATCATCACCTCATTATAATTAATAAAAAATTAAGCACGAGGTATTTTGGATCTGTGAAAGTTTCTAATCCAAATAACTTGCACTTGAGATGATGCATTAGAGACTAATATAAAACTATTATTGAAAACTCACCTAACAGCTTAATAGCTTAATTAAGCTATTTTGTTGAACTGGTTCTTTAAAATAAACTTTGTCGAGTATGATATATATGAGTAATTTACTTCATTGAAAACTATTTAAAACTTGAATTTATCAGTTCCGTTAAATGTTTAGATGTTTTCTTAGATAATATTTGATTATATATTTTCTTTTTTTTTTATTAGTTCAGATACAAAGAGAGGTTGACTCCATATATACCAGGTATAGAATATTGTGAATAACTAAAACAATTATATAAAAAAAATAAAAAGACACCAGAAATTGAAGTATCATGCTCACAATACACTATGCATGTATTAATATAGTATTCGGTGATTAGTTTAGTGTTGGCAGATGTAAGCTAAAAGTAATAATACACAAATCATTTTTTTTATACATAGGTTCTGCACATGGGGAAGAGTACTAGCTAGCTAGCCTGGTTGGTGTTGCTGCTGGCACTTGGTAGGATTTATGCATACATAATTAAAGCACAGCCCGGCCTGGACTTTACTTTAAAATATATGCAGGCATGATCGAACATTTTATTATTTTAGAGAAAAGAGAAGAAGGGCGATGGGAGATCGATGAAATGGAGGGAACATGCATTAACCTTACCCCTCTCCCCCTCACTGATCTACTCTCTCCTACTTTTGGTTTGCTTGGAGTAGAGAAATACTTTTCTTATGTTTTTGCCGATAATAGCCGAGTTAGTTTATGTTTGGTAGTGCGGTGTAAATATTTATATAAAAAATATTTTTATGTTAAAAATATATTTAAATAATGTTTTTTTATATATATATATTTATCAAGATATTAAAATCATTGAAAAATTTCTAGAAAATATCAATTTGATTCTTTTTTATATGAGAATTTTGAAAAATACATTGAAATACAAACAGTACCTAAATTTATTTTTAGATTAAATTAAAGGGTTACCTTAAGAGTCAAGTTATTTATAATAATAATGGGGCAAATTAAGCCATAAAGTTTTAGTGGCAACATAACAGCCGTAATGCTCTATGAACTAAAAGTGATCACATACAAAGTACTTTTCAGTGCTCATAATGGAGATGTATAGACATGAGAGGAACAAATTATGAGGGGCTGCAGGTGCCAGGACCCTACATAGAACGACCACCCGTAAAGCTGCTGTTGATTTTTCACCTTTTCCACTGTCGTGAGGTTGATTACTGTTGAGAAAATCAGTTCATTAATTGATTATAATGAATGGAAATGGAAGTTTGCAGGCGTTGAACCACATGCACTCGTGTCCACTGCAATTGCTCTTTGCATTTTTTATATTGTCCCTTCAAAAATGAATTGAATCCATTAAGATATCTTCGGTAAATATTCATCTCAGTTTGCACTTTTTATTTCATTCTTTTAAGCTATAAGTTTTTACAGTCTCGACGTGCTTGGATTCATACAAAAACCAATTAGAAAAGTAAAAAGAATCAGTTTGGTTCGGTTTTGGTTTCATAAGACTAAAACCGAATGAACCAAACCAAACCAAACTTAGTGAAAAAGATACCTAGCCGTCGCACCCCCAGCCATCAAGACTCTCTCTTCATCTTTCTTACTCTCCTAGTCTGTCTTTCAATCTCTTTGAAAAATTGGTCCCGCTACTCCTTCTCGATAAGTGAGGTAGGGGTGTTGTTTAGTTCCAGTAATCAAGCGCTGCTCTTTGTTGATTATTCATGGATCTGGAGTTATAATATTCTATTGTTGATTTAGCTGCCTTCTTTCATAATCTTAGTAGCGAGTATCTTGTAAGTGCATTTAGCGTATCATTTTCCTGCCAAATGTCGAGGAGGCCATCGAGTCCAGTAGTCATTGATCTGCCCACACTAGTGTAGTATTTACAATTTGCCTGGGATAATTGCTAGTTACTTTAAGAGAGTAGAGTAGCAAGGGCAGACCCACCAGAAGTAGGGGCAAACTAAGAGCATATTTTCCATCTTGAGACGGTGATTCAGTCCAGCAACGGTGATGGTTAAAGCAACAGAGACAATCTTAAAGGTCAAAGATTGAATCTGGTGAAGGGAAAGATTATTGCGAGCGCAAGATTAGATCTTTGTGTTCTTTCGTCCCAAAGGGCATCGCCCCATTCCTTTACATTGGTTATAGACAGGCCTTGCTTCACCACAGGCCTGTCTGTTCCCAGAATGATCGCAAATAAATGAATCTGCCATTATAAGCTTCAAGCAGTGTCACATCACTTGTTTGTTTCCAGTAACAACAATTATTATCTGGGTAATACTTGGGAATTAAGGGCTTGCCTGGACTTGAAAAGAAAAAATTCCCATGGTTTATCGATCAGTCCAGGCATCTTCGTCAAAGTGGCAAAGAGGTTGCTTTTCCGAGCAAGTTGAGCAAAACCCTATTCAGATTTCTCAATCATTACCCAGAAACAACATCATTTCGACCCACACAAAGTCCGAGCCATCACTTTCCATTCTGAGGATAGCAATTCATATCTCAATGACGGTGGTTATGAGTAGAGCTGCACGTGCAAAGAAAGAACATTTTGTACTCTCGTATGGCATCTACTTTTATCAATGTCAGACCAATCATTTAATGATTCTTAGCAACGCATTTTACCATTTGCCACACCGACACATCAGTATTCAGTACGCAAAACTTGAGGAGAAAAAGGAAAAATAAATAAATAAATAAAACTCTCACCTTGTTTTCCAAGCAAAGAGGATTTTCTATGATGACTTCGTCAGCAAAACTAACTGATAAAGGGCCACACTTGCACTTTCATTATGGGAGACTGAAACTCGGATCTCCACCTCAAATTACAGCCAAATAAAAGAATACAGGATACATAGGACAGATAACTCGGGGTATTATTGTTGACCATTTGCATCCATCTCTATGAGTGATCAAGTTCACTTCATAGCCAGGCTACACGGTTAGGATGAGAGCTATGAACACATAAATGGCAAAGGGTAATAATGAAATGAAAACCTTGAGAATAAATTTCCATTGCCTCAGCTTCAACACCGATGAAAGAACGTTCCAAAATTGAGATTCTGTAGAGAATGGAAGGAGTGATCCTAATGGTTACAAGTGCCTCAATCCAATTCCTGCTTGCTCTTACTTTTCATTTTAGCCTTAAACCTTGACTTTGCCATTAGTGTCTGTACTGTGTTTAAGAAGTTCCCAACCGCCATGAAGACCAGAAGGATACCGCAGAAAATAACCTGCCAGAAACAGATTCTGTCACTAAATTGCTTTCTGCATATTTGTACGGGGTACAGTTGCAAATTGATAGATAGCAAAAGCTATCTTAAAACGGGGCAAAGAAAGTTATAAAAGCTTACCTGCCATTCAGAGGTGACCCCTTTGAATGCAGTCCTCAGCAGCTGTAGTCCAACATATGCCTCAAAACCCTGAAACAAGTCCAGAAGCACACACGGCTAATCAGGTCAAATCTCAATTCCAGAAGCACATATGATATAATCGTTGAACTCAGGCCATCATGCTTGTTTCAACAATTCAAATGTGAAAATTACTAGTAGCCGACCACACTGATTGCACAATCATTTGATGAAACCTAATGCTTCGTCAATTTCTTTCAAACACATGAAACAGAAGAGGATACTTGTTGATGCTTTGTTAAACGAGCGCAAAGCCTGCCAGCCCAAATGAGCCACTCATGACTAAACTAGAATTTCCAGCCCGTTTTGAATCCTCAGAATTTGAAATAAATGAAATCAATTCAACACCATTTTATCCAATTATAGCATTCAGAAAGCCCTAAACTACTGAAATGAATTCTACAACTTGTTAAAACCAGTAATTTCTGTACAACTGCAAACAATCGCGCACCCTTTAGCACATCCAATGGGGTGTAATTTGTTTCAGAAATGACCGTTTAGAATTTTATCCCCAAAACACCCTTTTTTTAGGGCAGTTATGCATTATTTCCTCATGATATTTTTGGAAGGTTCAGATTAAGTTATTGAAGGCTAGGATTTCTTTTGACAAGGGTTTGATTAACCATTTAAGGGATGCTATTGATGTAAGGGATCATTATTAGTCATTTTTGAGATTGTATAAGAAAGAGTTCTTTCTTTTTCCTGGCCATATAGCACATAGGACCAGCCATAGCCTTGGTTGTGTTTGATCTCTTTCACTCTCTTTACTCTCATCAATAAATAAAAGGGACAGTTAAGTCGAAGAAGATGTTTGAGGAAGACGGAGAGTTGGGTGAATGATGTAGCTGGAGTAACTCAATTCAAATTAATACCAGGTTTTGAAACATATTCCAAACTAAAAATTCAAGTAGAGAATCAATTCAATTCAATCTACTTCAAGCATTAAAATCAATTCTAGTTAAGTATTGGTTCCAAACAAGCTGTTCATTATATTCCTTAGCCTACTTCATTCATGTAGCATGTCTTCGCATCAAATTTAGTTTCACAACAATAGAACAAGAGTTTCTTAACCCACCAATGTAATTTTGTGAAAACAACGGCCTTGGTCAACCAGACTGCTGAACACATTCATGGTTATGATATGATATAAAATTGCTATCAGATTAATACATTGCTTCATTTACCATACAAAGTGTATGCAAAATTAGCGGAGGCAAAAAACTCTTGATGAGTAACGCTTATGATTAGTGGACAGATGCAAAGAGCAGGTCCCATCTGTATACTAGAACAACAGGTGAGAGGTAGCATAAATACCTGCAGAATGAAGAGAATAGGATACAACAGCCACAATTGCCCATCCACCCCAGCTGTTTCTCCCCATACAACATCCATTCGCTTAGCCTAAAATAAAAATTAACAAAAGGATTGAAACTATAATGCATTAAATAAAATGCATGTGAAGTAGAGACAATTCCTATCCTGTACATTAGACCTTAATCACTAAACCACACACTTCACAAGAATAAAGACAAAAACAGACTGCGCCTAAAGTAAAGCACCCAGCGATTCTTTGCAGGGCATAAAAGTGATTTTAGAAGGCTACCTTTCCCAACGCAATACGAGTATAGAGTCTCTGGCGTTGATATCTATTTTGCAAAAGCATTGCTACTCCTTGCATCATAGCCCATTGCAAGAACAGTTCAACCCCTCTCTGCACAGGATTTAAGGAATGGTTAACAAATAAAAACAGAAAATGCATTTAGAATCTATTGGGGGGAAAAAAAGCAACCTGCTTCTGAGCACAATTTGGTTGTCCTTTGATGTCCCAAGTGAGACTAACAAGGGCCATAATCATCGCACAATAGTGATGGTATATCCACCTGCAAAGGCATATCATCTACTTCATTGAGATATTCTTGAGCCAGTTCAGGGGACAATACTATCTAATGAAACTGGCATTTCCATGCATATTGATGAACATAATATTTATGTGAATGCTCTAAGAGGAGAATAAGCCTAATGACGTGGGGAAACTTCTTCAAAATTCTTGGCTCAATATTCTTGGCATAATAATGTTTATTGAATTATTTCATTAATGATTAAGATATTTTATGTTTTAAGGAGTTTAAGAGGAGTCCAAAACACGGTTTGGTAAAACAAGCATGAATTTTAATCTAACCGTTGGATCAAAGCTAAAATTGACATAAGATTTTGAGGGCAAAAAATTTTGAAGGCTCTGTTTTCCATTAGGTTAAAATTTCATGATGATCGAAGATTGGGAAGACAAGGCTTGGAAGTTACTATGCGGAATTGTATTTATTTACCTTGTTGTATTTGGATTCTTTTTCCTCATTTAAATTAAGACTTTCAATTTTATTAGTATTTTACTATTTAGAAAATTTCACACCCCTTTATTTATGTCTCATATCAAAAGAAACGAGTTCAGTTAACATAGTCATGGTGCTAATTATCTGAATAATCCCTTGATTTCAATGCATCTCATCCAAATTTATTCCAAATCATTAACATTTTGCATGCAAAACACTATAAAGGCCGGAGCTCAGGCAACATGTTAAAAACCAGAAAAGCCAGGATTGCAAATACCATGGACGAATATCACTTCCATTGGCTCTCAATATGTTCTCTCTCAAAGCCAATCCAGTGTAGAGAAACAATAGCCAGGCCTACCAAAGCACAGCCCAAAAATGTAAAAACTTGATCTTGAATGAAATAAGCCAAAAACATCAAAATCCCTCGATTCCTGAAATAACCAGCGATTACCTGATACAATTGAACCGGAAACGTAGGCAAGCACCCATTCCAAACCCAAGATCTTAAACACAGTAAAACCGATGGGAAAAGAAGAAACAAAAGCGCAGTCCTATCCTGCTCCCAAAGAAAAACAGCACTGTAAATTATACATAGCTTTCACAATCACTTTCAATATCAACTTTTTCAATAAATTCCAGAAAAAAATAAAGGAAATTTAAGAAAAAATAAAGCATACCCTGTAGCTGTTATACTCCTCTTTAACCTTCCACTGCACATCTTTTCGAGACGCCCGCACATTAATCGGTCCCAAAAACATTTTTAGAAAACGCCCTGCATGCATGCATACATCAAAAACATCTCTCATTAACATTTCCATGGATTACTCTCGCCTGAGCAGAGTTCTGATACGATCTAGTGCATTATTTATTCATTAACCATTAATCAAATTTTAAATCCATAAAAATGAAATCAAAATAAGAAGACACCTTGAGGCTTTGAAGGAAGAAAAGCGGAAGCATCTCCATCAGTTATAATACATCTTGCTTTCTGTAAATCTTCTTCAAGCTAAAAATAAAACAACATAAAATCAATCAATCAATCAGGAAAGCAAAAGAGATCCAATTTACACTCAAAAGCAGAGCAAATATTCAATCTAATTAATTGCCTTGGCAACTAATTTAGGAGCGAGGCGATTGTTGCGGTTAAGGAGTGTACGGCAACGGCGAACAGAAGATTCGAGAGAGAGAGCTTTCTGTCGAAGAGATTGTTCATCATGTGAAGATTTAGCAATTAAAGAAGCTGCGGTTTCTTGCAACTCCTTCGCTTGTTCCACCACTCGAGCTACCTCTTCCTCCACAGTATCCTCCGCCGCCGCCGCCGCCGGACTATTATTGTTGTTGTTGTTATTCGCCGCCGCAGCCATTACACGATGTGGCGCTGGCGCTGCTGCTGCTGCTGCTGCTGCTTCAATTTATTTTGGTTTTTAATAAGGTAATGTGATATGTGATGTCACTGTCTTTTTGGAAAGATAAATATTATTTTTTTCAGTGTTTCTCTAGATGCACAATTTTATGTATCTGGAGTCTACATCAAGTTTTGGAATTTATTTATTTATTTATTTTGGTTTTGTATCCTCTGTACAGGTGTACGCATGACAACAAAATAAAAGTAGTTAAAAATATTTTTTATTAAAAAATTTATTAAAAAAATTAGGTTTTTTTTATTTTTAAAGTTATCACAATAAAATCATTACAAAACATTTAAATTAAAATCTTCGCAAAATACTTTAAAAAAAAATTAATATTTTTTAAACCACGTATATTTTTTATAACACAAACAAATGTATTTTTAAATGAAAAAACAAATGATAACATATCGATTTAAGACCTTATTCTAAGCATGTTTCAAGTTAAACCAAGTAGAAATTGACCCATTCGACTTAATAGGTCAATTCATAATCTAATTTCGTTTAAAATCTTTTAAAAAAATTAAAATAATATCATTTTATTTTATTTTTTAAAATAATCTTTAACCAACATTGTTTTGATTTTATTCGAATTAGCTCACTCAATCCGAGTTGAGTTTAATTATGTAATATATATATATTAAAAGTTAGGATGCCAACTCACCTTCTTTGTTGTTCACATGAATAGGAGGTAGTTTCTTTTTAATATAACACTTTGAATTAGATAATTACCGTTCATTCATTGAGCGTGTGGAACACACGCTAGCAGCTTTTCGATTAAAAATAAAAAATACAACATGAAAACACTAAAACATCCCTCATGATCCTTTTAATTACACAACATACCTATGTAATTTTACTATCACACTCCATAATAATATTTGTTTAGAACTATAGTGAAATCCCCATGACAGAAGTATATATGAGAGTCATGGCCTGTACAAGTTTTATGGTTATTCAAATTTAATAGTTATTTCATATTTTTTTTTATATAAAATAACCCTTTTTTTAGAAAGAGAAAATATATTTTAGTTCAAAATCTATAGCTATTATATAATTTTTTTTTGTATATGAATGATTTTTATATCCAAATATGTTATTAGGCTTTTTTTTTAATTTTAAATTCCTAGCTCTGCCTTTGGTTGTGTGCGTGATCAATGTATGAATTATTGCGTGATTAGATATTCAAGGGTGTTCCTTAGCGTTTATTCAGTTTTTTAATCTAACAATTGTTTTTTTTTATATAAAAAAAAAAAAGAAATGATAACAATTCACATGCATTGCTTTGTAAGATTAGAATCCTAAAATTTTGATTTTTTTTATTAAATTATTATTCAAAAATATTATCTTATTCTTTGCTTCTCCACCACTAGCAAAGCAAAGCATGAATATTGTCTCATCTTATCACATTTGATCACATCATGTTATTTAGCAAAATTCTGCTGTTCATATATCTTTATTATATTTGGTTATTATATGTTATAGAAAAGAGTTAATTGTTATTATATAGTTCAAAACCTAGTAAATTTTTACAAAGCTTTTCTTTTTTACAAAAAAAAAACTCGTGACTTGAGTAATTAAACTCGAAGTACCTAATCTGAAAAAAAAATCACAAAATTTAATTTACAATCAATCAAATGATAAATGATAAAATTAAAAAAAATTATTTATACAAATTAATTTAAAAAAATATATAAATTAATAGAATGAGAATCAAAATTAACATATAAAATAAATTTTATATTTGATTGTGAAATTAAAAAAAAATCAATTTAGTAAAAGGACAAAAAAATTAAAAAGAACGAGGACTGAAATCGACATAAAAAAACAATGTTGTAATTAAAGGGTGAAATTGAAAAGAATAATAATGAGCACCAAATTAGAAAATATAATACCATCAATTTGAATTGAATGATGGAATTGAAAACCACTAGAATTTTTACAAAAAGACCAAGGATAAAAATTAAAAATCTAAAGAACGAGAACCATATTGGCGAATATAATATTTGATAAATTAAGATTGAATGATGAAATTAAAAATAAATAAAACTTATATAAAAGGGTTAAGAATAAAAATTAAAAATCATAAAATTAAAACAAAAGTTGAAATGTCAACAAATAAAAATATCAAGCTATAATTTTCAGTGAAAAAGAAAAAAACAAAACAAAAATTTAAATAAATTATTTTAAAAAAAAAAATCAACCCAACCATAATAACAAACAGTATTAACTATACGAGACGATGTAGTACAGAAGTAGGCGCACCTATATCTCGAGAGTAGGTGGCAGACAACCTTTAAGAGAATCTAACTTAAATTCATGGCCTCCCTTTGTAAGGAATCCCCAAGATTTTTTGAGCTAATTTTCATTATCGTGACAATAAATTAATGAGTGCAACTGTGCAACTCAGAGGAAGACAGCCAATCTAACTGCCAAACATTTAACAACCAACCAGATTGGTCTCCATCCATGTGATAGGCCGGGTTAATGTTTTCTTCACTTGAAAAAAAAATGATTAGGCATGCTAGCAATTTTTTAAAAAAAAACAAGAAAAAACTGAGTTTTCTTTTATTGTATCCAATTAATTTAATAAATTGGTAGATTAATAATATATAATACAATTAAAAAACAAAGATGACATTAAAAATAACCCGAGTTCTTCGACCACACTTGCAACATAGCCACATGAATGAAATAACTTCATAAAAAGTAATTTGAATAAAACGTCGAAGATCAATTCTCAAACTCATCCAATATTGCATGGTGAAATTTAAAAAAAATTATTTTTTGAAAAAAAAAAAACAAAAAAGCCCTGAGTCAACTCGGGTTGAACAACCAAGTCCACAACTCACGACATGAGATCAAGATAAACTTATAGAGAGAAACGTGAAAAAAATAGCTAAATTCAATCTACAATCAATCAAATATTAAATGATGAAACTTGAAAAAAAATCAATTTCAAAAAGAGACCTAAAAACCACCGAAGATAACTCAGACTAATCTTCTAAACCTGTTATCCAAGACATGAGATCAGGAATAGCCCATGGAAGGAAAATCCAAAAAAAACACAGATAAATTTTTTAATCAATTAAAGATTGAAAGATGAAATTGAAAAAAAAATTAAAAAATCCAAAACAAAACAAAACAAATAACAATCAAAAGATTGAAGACCAAATATGACATAAAATATAATTAAACCAAATACAGAGGGATGAAAATGAAAACAAAATTCAATTAAGAAAAGGATCCAAAACAATACAAATAGTAATCAAAACAATGATAAT